>Ga0114931_10000992_pt1 | contig 35818 bp, 24 predicted proteins | sample 2SBtaG_FD_89579 | JGI IMG/M metagenome (GOLD analysis project Ga0114931, IMG submission 89579) | Deep subsurface microbial communities from Kolumbo volcano to uncover new lineages of life (NeLLi) - 2SBTROV14_V59a metaG | ecosystem: Environmental > Aquatic > Marine > Volcanic | place: Kolumbo... | reverse complement strand
GGATCGAGCGGACGTTCCGGTTCGATCTGTCGGCCGCGACGACGCGGAACAGTTACGTGCCGCGCCTCTGGGCGAGCCGGCGCATCGCCACGCTGATCGACGCGATCCGCCAGTCCGGGGCCGACGGCAACGCGGCCGAGAATCCGAAGACGAAGGAACTGGTCGAGGAAATCGTGCGCCTGTCCCGGACGTGGGGGATCCTGACCGAGTACACGTCGTTCCTGGCGATCGAGGACAACGATGACGCCGATTCCAGTCCGGGCTTCCGCGGGCGTGCGCCGGGCGAGGCTGGATCACGCGGTTTCCAGAGTCGTCGCCCCGCACCGGAGGTTGATCTTCAGAGCGTGCTTCAGAGCCGTTCGGGCCTTGAGGCTGTCCGAAAGGACAAGAGCCTCGCCCGCCAGCGTGTTCAGGAAAAGCTGGATCTGAGGCAGACGATGGCGAGGCAGGTGGGCGAAGGTACCTCGGCGCCGCAGATCCGCCAGGTGGCCGATCGCACGCTCTACCGGCGTGGCTCGCGCTGGGTGGACGCGCGCCTGCTGGACCTGGACGATCAGGAGCCGCAGCGCACCGTCGAGTTCGGCACGCCGGAGTACGACGACCTTGTGGATCTGTTGGTCTCGGAGGGTCGCCAGGGGCTCCTGGCTGTGGGCGACCAGGTGTACCTGCTCGTGCGGGGAGAGCGTGTGCTGGTCAAGAATGCCAGTTGAGCGGGGCGTGGGCGGATTGGGTGGTCGGGATGGCCGATGCGGTACGCTCTGCACCGGCCCGAGGCATCGGGCGAAAGGACGTGGATGATGATGGACACACGGCGTGAATCGATGGACGGAACCGGTCCTCGCGGTCAGGCTTGCCGGACGGGCGCAGCGCGTGCCGGGGTCGCCCTGGCTGCGCTGCTGGCGCTGGCGGGCGTGGCGTGCGCACAGAACGAACAATCGACGGCCCTGACGATCTACAGCCGGGCCCAGCCGGGCGCCGTGCCCGCCCAGTTGTACCGCCCCATCCCCGGCATGGGCGTCAATCCCCAGGCCTACCTCCAGGTGCCCGGGTACGCCGTGGTCAAGCAGGAGCGGACGATCCAACTGGCCCAGGGGCGATCCACGATCCGGTTCACCGACGTGGCCGCCCACCTGGACCCGACCACCGTCGCCTTCAAGTCGCTGACCGATCCCGACGGCACGCGCGTCCTCGAACAGGACTACCGCTTTGACCTGGTCGGGCGCGATCGCCTGCTCCAGCGCTACATCGACCAGCCGATCACGGTCGAGCAGACACGCGGCGACGGGACGGTCTCCTACACCGGCACGCTCCTGTCCACCTTTGGTGGGCTGATCCTCAAGACCGACCTGGGCATCGTCACGCTCAACACCTACTCGAACATCCTCTTTCGGGAACTGCCCGGGGGGCTGATGACCCGCCCCACGCTCGTCTGGGACGTGGTCGCGCAGAAGGGCGGGCCCCACCGCACACGCGTGACCTCCCAGACCGAGGGCATCACCTGGTGGGCGGACTACAACCTCGTCTTCGCCGAAGGGAAGGACGCCAACCACGGCACGCTGGACGTCGGGGCGTGGGTGAGCATCCTGAACAAGTCCGGCGGGTCGTACCCCGACGCCCGCCTCAAACTCATCGCCGGGGACGTGCAGCGGGCGCCGCGGCAATCGCCGGGCCCGCGCATGGCCGGGCGGATGGTGGAATACGAGGAGCAGGACGCCGCGGGGTTCGAGGAGAAGTCGTTCTTCGAGTTCCATCTGTACACGCTCGGGCGGGCGACGACGATCCCGGACAACTCGACCAAGCAGATGGAGTTGTTCGCCCCGGCCTCGGGCGTGCCGACGCAGAAGGTCCTCGTCTACGAGGGGCTGCCGCCGGGCTATCGCGGGTTCTCTTCCAAGCCTCGCACGGACCGGGACTGGGGCACGCAATCCAATACGAAGGTCGATGTCTACCTGCGGTTCAAGAACGACACGGAGCACGGGCTGGGCGTGCCCCTGCCGGCGGGTCGCGTGCGTGTGAGCAAGGTTGACGAGGCCGACGGCTCGCTGGAGTTCATCGGCGAGGACGTGATCGACCACACGCCACGCGACGAGACGGTGCGGATCAGACTGGGCTCGGCCTTTGACGTCGTAGGCGAGCGCACACAGACGGATTTCAAGGTTGATACGTTTCGCAGGTCGATGAGCGAATCGATCCGGATCAAGATCCGCAACCACAAGGACCAGCCCGTGGACGTGGTTGTTCGCGAGAACCCGTACCGCTGGACGAACTGGACGATCACGGAGTCCAGCGACAAGTATGAGAAGAAGGACAGCCGAACGATCGAGTTCCCGGTGACTGTTGATCCGGACGCCGAGCGGACGATCACCTACACGGTCCGGTACACATGGTGATGGCTCCGCGCGTTGCGCGTTCATTCTTCCGGGCGAACGGATGAACGCGAAGAGCGCAGAGAAAGACGCGAGGGGACAGGAATGGGCGCTCTCGTCGGCTCCCACTCCGCGTTCTCGGCGGTGAATCCTGATTCCTTGTGCTCCGACGTTGCCTTGATCGCGCGCACGGGTGTGAACGGGAATCCGCATCAGTGATTGATCGCGGAATCCGGCGGCGGCTCTCTGGGCAGGTCCGGGCCCTTGCCGTCGCCGAGCACGTCCACCCAGGCGAGCATCTGCGTCTGGCGCGGATGGGAACTGATCCCGGTGATCCGCGTCGCGTCAAAGAGACGCACCTGCGAGTAGTGGAAGATCGGGACCAGCGGCAGGTCCTGCTCGACGATGATCCGCTCGGCCTCGCTCAGGATCTGCATCCTCCGGGCGGGGTCGAGCTCGACGCGGGCCTCATCGAGCAGGGCGTCAAAGGCCGGGTTGGAGTAGTTTCGGTCGTTGTTGCCGTCGCCGGTGCGGTTGATGGCCAGGAACGTGGTGGGGTCGCCATAGTCTCCGAACCAGCCGCCGCGTGCGGTGATGAAGTCGTGCTCCTTGAGGTCCTCCTTGAAGACCTTGAGTTCCTTCTGTTGGAGTCGGACGGAGATACCCAAGTCGTCCTGCCAGTTTCGCGCGATCGACTGGGCGATCAGGTCGTGCCCCGAGTCCTTGTTGAACAGGAGGCGGATCGTTCCGAGTTGGCTCGGGTCTGCGTATCCCGCTTCGGCCAGCAGGCGCCGGGCCGCGGCGGGGTCGAACCCGATCCCCTCGGGCGGCTCGTACCCGGGGATCGATCCGGGCGGGACCAGCGAGTGGGCCACGCGATCGCCCACGCGACGGATCTGCTCGACGATGACGCGCTTGTCGATGGCCATCGCCAGCGCCCGGCGCACGCGGGCGTCGGCCAGTGGGTTGGCCCGTCCGTCGGCGAGGAGCGGGGAGCAGTTGAAGTTCCAGAAGTACGTCGCGAAGGCGCCGAAGGCGTGGATGTTCAGGCGCGGGTCCGGGCCCAGGAGCCGATCGATCTGGATCTGGTCCATGCCTTGTGAGCGCAGTTCCTCGTATCGGTCGGCGTGGGCCTCGTAGAAGGCCCGCTTCTGTTCGAGCATCTGCCCGCGATAGCCGGGGATCACGTCGCTGACCCAGTCCACCGCGCCGGTGCGGAAGGCCAACACCGCCGCGTTGGGATCATCGATCGTCGGGATGGAGATGCTGTCGATCGCGATCCGTCCCTGGTCCCAGTAGTGCTCGTTGCGCTCGAAGCGCATCTCCCGCTTGAATCGCCAGGAAACGAGGCGGAACGGCCCGTTGGAGACCAGACGCGGGGGTTTGGTCCAGCCCCGCTCGGTCAGGAGGCGACCCGTCCGCGGATCCAGCGACTCGTACGCGCGGACCAGCGGCGGATACACCGGGTAGAACGGCGGAAAGGCGCACAGATCCAGGAAGTACGGCACGGGGCGCTCGAGAACCACCTCCAGCGTGCGCTCGTCGCGTGCATGAAGTCCCACAGTCCGCTCGAACCGGCTCTCCGTCTCGGCCCAGAGCGATTCGGCGGTCTTGAATGGGCCGCGGCCGGCAGCCAGGTCGTTCAGTGCCCGCACCCGCCAGTCGAAGAAGTCCTGCCCGCCCCGGATGAGCAGGAACATCCCCGTGTAGTCGGCCGCGGAGTCCGGGAGCATCGCCCGGCGCCAGGAATACACGAACTGGTCTGCGGTGACGGGGGACCCGTTGGACCAGCGGGCATCGGCGCGGAGGTGGAACCGATAGGTCCTGCCGTCGGCGGAGACCTCCCAGGACTCGGCCACGCCCGGGATCGTCGGCATGGTCCGGTCCAGCACGTCCTGTCGGACCAGCCCCTCGAAGAGCAGGCGGGCCACGCGCATGTCCGGGATCCAGCTCATCCGCTGGAGATCCAGCGTCGAGACGTCCGACCCGTTGACAAACGTGAAGTCGGCCCGGGGCAACGGTCGGTCGGCCACGACCATCGCGACCACCGCCGCCGCCAGCAGAGCGATCGGAATGAGCACCTTGCCCATGGCGAACGGAGGATACGCCCCAACCCGCGAGGGGGTCCGAGGGGCGGAGTGTCCGCTCGGTGAGGCTACTTGTGGAATCGATCCGGCTTGAAGGCGAACGGGTCGCTCGTGAGCAGCCCGGCGGGTCCGAAGATCTGCTCGCAGGTTTGATCGAACGCCTGGGCCCCGTTCTGGAAGGCGAGGGCCGAATCCGGGCTGGGAACATCCCGCCCGGTCAGGTTCGAGGCGGCCAGGGAGATGATCGCGTCGGCCACGCGCAGGATCCGCCATGCCCTGGGTTGCTCGTCGGAGGCGGCCTGATCGGCCAGGTGCCGGTGGACGAAGGCGACCAGGTCGCCCCCGACGCCGCCGGCCCGGACCAGCGCATCGCGGCTGACGGGATTCTGATGATGGGCGATGAGCGTGTCCCGGATCATCAGGCCCACCTCCAGGGCGCTGAGCGAGAACTGGTCCAGTTGTTGTTCGGGCGGATCGCCGCGGATCCGCGCCGAGGCCGAGTCGCACAGGGCCACGAACGCGGTCGAGCGTACGTCGCCCAGGTCCGAGCGGATGATTCGCGTCGCCGAGAGCAGCGAGCGCAGATCGCGGACCATCACATGCAGGTCCGGCTCGACCCGGGTCCGCTCGGCGAGCAGGGCGATCGCCCGGTTGATCTCGTCGGGCCTGATCGCCGCGGATCGGCTCTGGACTGCCTCGAAGAGTCGGCCCATCGAGTAGGCGGCCCGATACCGCACCGGGGCGCTGGAGTTGTCCAGGTAGGGCTTGATGACATCGACCATGCCGGACGTGGCCAGTTCCCCGGCGATCAGCAGCAGGCTGTCCAGCGACTGGAAACTCCCGTCGGATCCCAGCTCGGTCAGGCGGGGCGTCAGCGCCGCCGCGTAGGCGAGGCGGAACGCAACGGTCACGCCGTCGCGTCCGAGCGGCTCGATGAGGCGATCCCTGGCCCGCTCGAGCACGGCCCGGTCTCTGGAGAACAACCCCCCGACTTGGACGGTCACATAGGTCTCGATCTGGGATCGCTCGACCCCGGCGATCGACGCGGATCGGACGATCGAATCGGGCAGTTGATTGACCGGCTGCTGCTGGGCCTGAGCCGCCGCCGCCAGCGAGATCGCCGCCACGATCAGCCCCGCAAGGCGGTGGATCCGGCATCGGGGGCGGCTTTTCAAGACGTGGGCTCCGATGACGACTCCCCGCGGGTGCCCGCGCCAATCGCGTGCGGGCGGCCAACTGATCGAGTGCCGGCACGGTCCAGTAACGATCGCCCCGTCGCTCCGCTGGTACGACCAGGTTCGGCTCGGTGAGCCGGGAAACCTAGCAGTGGGGCGGGGAATCGTCAACTTCCAGCACGACCGGCGGGGTATCGATCGACCCGGGAGACCCTCGTCCCCGGGGCAGAGGATCGGGGGATCAGTACACCTCGAGCATCGCGTTGGGGGTGGGGCGGATCTGCTTGTTCATCATGCTCCGCTTCCACGAGCCCGGATCCCTCATGAGCGGCGGATCCACCCGAACGTACCGGTCCAGGGCGTCCGGCGAGAGTTCTCGGGCCAGGCCGCTGAACACGCCCACCTCCATGCCCGCAATCCCGCAGACGTAGATCAGCCCGCGATCGCTGTCCAGGATCGGCACGATCAGGTCGCGATGGGTCCGGATTCGGTCCGGGCAGTACATCGGATCCGCTCCGTCGGCCTGTCGCTCTCGGCTTATGGCGGTGAGGTAGTGGAAGTTCTCGTGCTCGGCCTGGAGGCGAAGAAAGTCCTCGTGGTAAAGCAGTTCGGTGGCATAAGGCGCCCCCATCACCAGCACCAGACGCGAGGCGACCTTCGAGGCGAGCAGTTCGAGCACCATACCCCGGAACGGGGCGATCCCGGTCCCGGTCGCGAAGAACACGTAGTCGTGTGCCCCCGGGTCGGCCGGGAGCAGGAACCGGCGCCCCGATGGGCCGGTGATCGAGACCTTGTCGCCCGGTTGCAGGTCGCAGAGATAGTTGGACGCGACGCCCAGGAAAAGCCCGTGCGTTTCCCAGTGCTCGTCGACCACGCGTTTGACCGTGGTGGAAACGACTTGGCCTTGGCCGTCCTCGCCGCAGGAGGGGCTGGCGATCGAATACAAGCGGAGTTTGTGGGGCTTGCCCCGTTCATCGACGCCGGGCGGGAGCACGCCGAAGGACTGGCCGACGCGGAAGTTCCCGCACAGCGCCGTGCCCGAGACGTCGATCTCGATGTGCCGGACGAAGGCAGCCGAGCGTCGCCCCCCGGCCGTGCAGATCTCACTCTTGACCACGGTTCCGACGCCGGGGCTCTTGGGTTTGAGCAGGTGCATCTTCACGTCGGGGAGCGCCGGGCCCCGTGTGGATTCATCGGATCGGGTTGGCGCCGTGTCGGGCATCAGGCGGATTCCTGCGAGCGTGGCGGCCGGAACAGAACGACCCCGGACAACACATCGTGGGGCCGGTTCAGCCGGCGCCGTCCGGTGCCGACTGATCTTCCGGAGGGGCCGGGGGCTCATCCGGTTGATCCGCCGGCTCGCCCGATAACTCGGCGATGGTCGCCCCGATGCTCTGGGCGACGCGCCCGATCCGCTCGCGCGACTCGCCGCGAACCCCCGATCGCTCGAAGGACTGCTGGGCCTGTTTCAGTGCTCCGATGGCTGACTGAAGCCCCTCGTCCTTGGCCTGGCGTGCCGCCGAGGCCGCCTCGGCGTAGGTCGAGGCGTCTGGCAGCGGTGGATTGGCCCCGGCCATGTCCTCGAGCAGTTCGGCCCATTGGCGCCAGCCGTGGGCCAGCGTCAGGTTGACGTCGCCGAGCGAGTGGCTGGCGCGTCCGGCGGCGAGGCGCGCCGTGGCCGACAGTACCTCCTGCGCGGCCCGAGCCGATCGGGCGGCCCCCTGAAAACCGCCGCCGCTTCCCCCAGCGCCGCTGACGGCCTCGTTGACGGCCTGGGCGATCTCGCTGGCGCGCAGGTCGCGGATCTGTTCGAAAAGCGAGCGCAACTCCTGTGCCGCGTCCTGCGCCTGCTCGCGAGCCTGGACGGCCTGCTCGGCCTTTCGCTGGGCTTTCTGCTTGATCTGAGCCTTGGCGGCGAAGACCTGTTCGCGCTGGCGCGAGAGTTTCTGGATCTCCAGTTCCGCGGCGGCCAGTTGCGGGCGGATCACCTCGACCTGGGCCATCAGCTTGGCTGCCTCGACCTGGAGCAGGTCGGCGGCGCGCATGTGCTTTCGAACCTCGACCGCCAGTTCGGCGCCCCGCGTTGCCGAGACCTCCGCCTCCTGGCGGCGGATCTCGGCGCCGCGAAGTCGCTCGGCCTGGGCGTGCTGGTTTCGCTCGTCGGCCCGACGGGTCAACTCCTTGATTCGCCGGTCCAGTTCGTCGCGGCGAGACTGGGCCTGGGCCATCTCCTCGGCGCGACGCGCCGCCAGGGCATCCAGATCGGCCATTTCCGCGCTGGGGTCGAACTGATCCAGCGCCGAGGCCGACGCCTGGAGGTTGAGCCACTGCCCGAGCCTTGCCCGAGCCAGAACGACCAGCCCGTTGAATCGATGCTCGAGGTCCACCGCCCGGGCCGCGGGGATCTCGGCCAGGCCCATCTGCGCCTCGGCTGCCAGCAGGGCCGCGGCTGCCCGCTGCGCCGGGGTACCGGATTGCGAGATCGCCGACGCGGACGAAAGAATCGCCTCGTAGACCCGCGTCCGGTACTCGAGCGACGGGTGCAGATCCGAGCCCCCGGTCAGCGATGCCAGGTTCGCCGAGGCCTGGGACAGGGCGCGATCCGCGTCGTCGTCGCCGCACCCGGGCAGGAGCGTCAGGGCGATGAACCCGGCGCTCAGGACGGCCGGCAGCAATCCGGGTCGGTTCTGGCTCGGGCGGGCTGCGGCCGGTTCATGGCGGAGCGGACTGCTCACAGGGGTCATTCTCGGGCTCCTGTCTGCTCGCGGGTACGGCCGCGGGGGACAACTGTACGGGCCGCGAGCGCGATCGGCTCTCTCCGAGGGCGGGCATGGTTGCCACCGATCAGCGATCCGGCGGGGCTTGACCCAGGCCCGAGGCCACTTCGGGTCGGGGCGGATCATAGTCGATCGGGTATTGGGGCCGAGGCGTGTACAGGGAGCGGATCCACTGGACAGCCTTGCGAAAGGCCGGGTCGTCCTCTGAGCGGAACACGGGGCGGAACCCGGGCGTCTGGGGATGAGGGCGGCTCGACGCGGACGGGCGCAGCGCCACCTGGAGCAGCGGCGACCGGGCCGGGTGCTTGGGGTCGATCAGGGGCGTGCCGTCGGCGGTCGTCGCCCGATTGAGAATCAGGAAGTTGGTGTAGACCGAGGCGTCGGCGTTCCTGCGCCGGTTGAACAGGATCAGGCGTCCGGCCTGGGCGCCCCCGTGGCAGCGGTTGCTGGCGCAGGCGTTGATCAGCCACTTGCGATGGACGTCGTCGCGGAAGAGGCGAATCGACTTGGGGTGGCCTAGAACCTGGACCTGCCCATAGAACTCGCGGGCGCGCAGGCGGAACATCAGGTCCAGGATGCGGGCCGGGTGCCAGCGCTCCATCGCCCGGCGGCCCTCGGCGGTCGAGGGGATCAGATCGCTGTCGGCGTACTTCTCGATCAGGCGCTGAATCGTCTCGCGACGGATCAGGAGCCGGGGCGGGTCGCTCAGATCGATCTCGAACACCTTGAGGAGGTTGATCTGCTCGGGGCTGAGCAGCGGGAATCGGACCGGATCCGCGGACGGGTCCGCCGCGGCGGGATCATGCCTGCCGCGTCGTTCAACGAGCCGTTGCTGCTGCTGGATCAGCGTCTTGAGCCTCGTGGCGTCGGGGTCGTTGGGGCGGAGATCCAGGACGTGGTTGACTTCCTTGAGCGCCAGGTCGAACTGCTCCCGGACGCGGAGCCACTCGACCAGGAGCAGCAGGCGTTCGGCGTCGTCATCGTCGATGGCCTCACGCATCCGGCGATACCGCTCCCGGACGGGGGGCAGGATGGTGAGCCGATCGATCTGTGCGCGTCGCAACGCCGTGCGGATCCCGCCGATGACGATCACGACGCGCTGGTCGTCCTGTTCGACCAGGCGGCCGACGATGATCTGGCCGCTGGCCAGAACGATCTCAACCTCGGGCAGGGGCGGACCCTCGTGCGCCCGGTTCGTCGGCGCGGGGTCTGCATCGGGCCGGTCTGGGGGCTGGAGCCACCCGTGCGCAGCCCCCCCGCTGAGCACAACGACGCCGAGCGTCGCGGCCGCGAGAACAGACCGCACCACGAGTTGCATGACCGGGTCGGCCAGCCGCGCCATCGCCGTGATTCTGTACCGTCGGGCGGTCCGTTTCCAGCACGGGTCAGGCCGCTTCGGCCCGCCCGGAGGAATCGGACTGCTGGTCGCACGCCTCGGAGAGCAGCCGGGTCAACTCGATCGCCTCCTCGTCGGGGTTGATCTCGGCCAATCCGGCCAGCGGCTGGCTCGAGGAGCCGTTCAAGTCGGCTACGCGCGGGTTTCCCTCGTCGTCCAGATCGATCCGGATCGGGCCCTTCACGTCATGGCGGATCCGGGCAATCCAGAGGCCCAGGTGGACCTCCACGCCCGCGTGCAGGCGACGAATCACCTCCAGTTCCGTCCGCGTCGACTCGCGCATCAGCAGGGCCAGATCGGCCAGCGCCTTCTCGAGCGGTCCCGCGTGCCGCTCGGCGGTTTCCAGCTCGAACTGCAGCTCGGTCATTCGCTCGGCCTGTGCGGCACTGAGCCTGGCAGCGGCCTGAGTCATCTGCTCGAACTCACGGCGCGCATTGAGCGCGCCCTTGTGCAGCAGGTCGAGCAGCTCCAAGCCCCGGCCGGCCAGCCGCTCGATTTCCGGCAGGCGCCCGAGGCGGACCTCCATCTGGCTCTCCCCGTCGCTTCCCAGGACGCCGACCTGGCAGGCGCCGGCGACAAGGAGCGACCCGCCGACGAACTGGGCGTTGGGACTCCTGCACGATCCTCCGACGCGCACGGTGGACGAGGCCACGTCCTTTTCGATCACCAGATCCCGACCGATCAGGGCCGTCACCCCTTCGAGGTACTTTGCCTGTACGTCGCGCCCGGCGACCATCTTCCCTCGATCGCGTCCGGCCATCCCCTTGTGAAGGATGATGTCCATGGAACTTTCGATTTGGGCGGCCTCGACCAGATCACGGACCTCGATCGTTCCCGTCGCCACCACGCTGAACCGATCCTTGACCCCCTTGGCGATCTCGACCCTGCCCGGGAAGCGGATGTTTCCCGTCGAGAAATCGACGCTGCCCGGGATCTTCAGTTCCTGGAGGATCCGGATCCTCGCTCCCTCCATCGACAGCAGGCCCCCGACTTCGGCCTCGAGCACGCCCTCCTGCGTGGTGCGGATGGTGTCGTCGGGCTTGATGTCCAGGGCCTTGCCGTCCTTGGCGGCCAAGATCCTGCCGCGCACGTCGACGCCGTCCACCCCGCGAGTTGGTTCGATGACCTGCCCGATGCTCTGCCCGGCATCGACGATCAGAAAGGCGGACTGGTTGTAGTAATCGACAGCCTCGGGTTGCTCGTCATCGCCAGGGCCGTCTGCGGTGGGCTCCGGGAGCGCTGCGGCCTCGATCGCCTCACGCAGCGTCTGCGTCAGTTCGAGCCGACCGTCGATCCCGTGTTCTGGAGCGTGTCCCTCGGCGACGACAGCCTCGATCTGCTCGTCGGGGCTGAGCCGATACCGCTCGATGAGCGCATCGACCTCGTGCTCGGTGCGTTCGCTCAGCGAGATTTCCCTGGCCTGGAGCACCTCCAGGAGGAACTGGCGGGTGAGAACCTCCAGATCGATCCCGGGGCGCAGGCACAGGCTCGCTTGGAGCCCGTCTTCGGAAACGTGCACGGTGACGCCCTGGTTGCGACTCTCGGCGGCCATGTGGGATCCGCCCTGTCGTTGGCGCCGGCCCGGGGCGGACCTCTACGCCGAGGTCTTTGCGGCCAGCGTTTCCTGGATGCGCTTGCCGAGCATGTCCGGGGTGAACGGCTTGACGACGTAGTTGTTCACGCCCGCCTTGATCGCCTCGACCACGCGGGATTTCTCGCTCTCGGTCGTAACCATGATGATCGGTGTGCCCTTGTCCTGCTGGCGGTAGGCCTTGACGAACGAGAGCCCGTCCATGTTGGGCATGTTCCAGTCCACGAGCAGCAGTTCGGGCTTGAAGGCCCCGACCTTGCTCAGCGCGTCCTGCCCGTCGCACGCCTCCTCGATCTGCTTGAATCCGAGCGTGGACAGCACCGATTTCTGGATGCTCCGCATCGTCTTCGAGTCGTCGACGAGCATGATTCTCATGCGTGGACTCCGATTCTCGGGATCCGGGCCGGTCCGGTCCGCGGGGAGGGCGGGGGACTCAGGCGGCCGCGGCGCCCACCGTCGCCTCCTTCAGGGCGATCTCAATCACGAACTGTCCGCATTCGGTCTTGCATGGGACGACGACGCAGGGCGTCTCGTGCCCCGTCGCGATCCGATGGTTCTTGCCCACGACGACGCTGGGGCACGAGATCGAGGCGCCCTTGTGGGGCAGGTCCGCCTTGCCGGCGCCGCTGACCATGTTCACCAACTCGCCGACCGCGTCGGCGAAGTCGGGGCTCGTTACGTCGCATTCCTCGCCGCTGAAGCGGGCGACGATCTGCTGGGCCGTCTCGGCGGGGAAACTCAGGACGATCGATCCGACGACCTCCCCGCTGATCCCGATCACGCCCGAAACGTCATAGGTGGACAGTGGCTCGCTCTTGATCGTCGGGGTTCCGATTGCGACTTCCAGGTTGACCATCGTGCCGAAGACGCTGCGGATGCCCTGGATGAATGGTTTGATATATGCAGCGTTCACCAGAGTGTGCTCCTGCGGGGACGACCCCGATGTTGCGCGTGCCCGAGCCCTGGTCCGGGCACGCATCGGTCGTCCGCTTTCTGATCGGCGCTCGACGGGGCGTACTGAACCGGAGCATTCCAACCCATGGCTGATCCCGGGGTCAGGGAGTCCATTGGGTGGAATCAGCCCGGTCCGGGGAGACAGGGGAATGGGCTCGAACCCGGGCCGATTGGCCACACCGGGTCCGGATCAGACCGGTCTGGGTGCTCGATCTCCCAGCTCGTATGCGGAGGATCGTGGACATCAGCCCGTGGTTCGGTGGATCGAAGCGGGTGCCGGCATCCGGGGAGATGCACCGGGCGCCGCCGGGGAAACGGCGAGTCCCCTCCGCAGGTCCGAGAACCAGGGAGGGACCCCGAGCGCAGCGGGGAACCCCACATCGGGGTCCGATCGGGCCTGTTCGGTGCGGCAATGCCCAGGAGAGGACTCGAACCTCCACCCCGTTTCCGGGACTACCACCTCAAGGTAGCGCGTCTGCCAGTTCCGCCACCTGGGCCTTTGGAACGTAGAAGGGGACGTTGGCGCCGGGGGCGCCATGGTCGGTTGCGGGTGGATCAGGAGCCCGCGGGAGGCGAGATCTTTTCCTCCGCCTCGCGTTCCTTCTGCTGCTCCTGGAACTCCTTCTCGACCTGGGGGCTGACCTTGTAGGCCGCGGCGTCGCGCTTGCGCTGCTGGGCCGGGGCCCACCAGAACTGGTACAGAAGCACGAGTACCGCGACCAGGAAGATCGCCCCCGCGGCGGAGATCTTGAGCAGATGGCTCTGGGACGCCCCGCCCCCCGAGCCGCCGCCCTTGCTCGCCTTGGGGCCACCGATGTTCTTGAAACTCGGGTCATCCAGCAGTGATGGTCTTCCGGCCATGATGTGCTCCGCCTTTGGCTGGCCCGGGAACCATCCCCGAGCCCGATCCCCCGTTTCTTCGCCGATCCCTTCGGATCCGCGTCTCACTCCAGACTATACCCTCCGGCCCGCAGGCGGTCCGGTCCGGCTACCCGACGTCTCGGCGCTGGAACAGGACGACCGACAGCGCCAGGTAGACGCCGATCTGCGCGATCGCGTAGGCGATGACGAGCGCCACGTGCTCAGGCGGGATCGGCTGGTTCTGAGAGACCGCGTCGATGAGCCAGAAGAACTGCATGTTCGGGATCACCGACCAGATCCCAAGCGCCAACGGGCTGACCTTGGCCGGTTCGGTGAACGCGAAATCGCCGACTCGCGGCGGACGGCGCACGTGGAGGGGTCGCCCCCCGATGAGCCGGATCGTCAGGCGATTGAAACTGGCGTCCGTGACGATCAGCCCCGGGGGCGTCTGCTCGCCGAGCAGATCCCGCTCGCTCGTGGGATCGCCCGTGAACGGAGCGAACGCCGGGACGGCCATGGGATAGCCGTTGGGATTGGGCCCGTAATAGAAGGGCGTGCCCGAGGCGATCCGTTCGTCGGGTGGTCGTTCCAGCGTAATCCGATAGGTCTGTCCGGGTCGATCGAACGAGGCTTCCTCCGGGTGCAGCGGCGATGCTTCCTGGATCACGCCGATGGCGTCATTGAGGAATGCGTGGCGCCCGATCAGGTAGTTCGAGAGCAGCCCGAGCAGAAAGACCCCGCTACAGACCGTGATGGTCATGACCTGCCCGAGGCGGGTCGAGGCGGCCAGGGCGATGGCGCTGAGTACGAGGACAGCCGAGAGCAGGATCAGGCAGACGAGCGTAATCTGGGGCTTGAAATCGTTGAAGATGAGGTTCTTGGCGGCGGCGATGGCATCGGGACTGAGAAAGCCCTTGCGATGGATCAGTTCATCGAGTGTTTTGTAATCGCGGCCGTCGTAGGTGTACTGGAAGTGGTACAGCGGCTGGATGGCCCAGTCCTTGCTCACGAAGAGCACGAGGACGTAGGCCAGGACCATCGCGGGCATCATCACGAGCATCGCGGTCTGCGGGAAGACCCACCCGTAGAAAAAGTTGCCCCAGAGGGCAATCCCGAGGCTGAGCGTGATCGCCGAGGCGGTGAAGACGACCACGGGCATGTCGATTTGGTCCGCGGCGGTGCTCATCACGCCGTGGCGAACGCCCATGAGCAGGAACGTGAGCATCGTGACGGTGGCCAGCAGCAGAGCCAGCGAGACGCCCAGGTACTTGCCGATCACGACAATCGGACGCCCGATGGGCTTGGAGACGACGGTCAGGACGGTCTTGTCCTCAATCTCGCGGGAGAGGACGGCGGTGGCGGTGAAGGCTGCCAGCAGGGCGGCGCTGACGAACACGGTTGCTAGGCCCACGTCCAGGAGGAGTTTGTTGTCGCCGGAGACCTCGGCGGTGGAGGACCGGCCCATGCTGAAGGCGGTCCCCCAGGTGTTGAACAACTGGAGAACCCCCGAGAGCATCACGATCACGAAGTAGATCGGCTGTCTGATGCTTTCGAGGAAGGCGTTGCCGGCGATCGTGAGGGCTTGTCGAAACATGCGTGGGGGGCCGGGGATTGTCCTGATCTGACCGATTGCCCGGGAAGACGGCACAAAGCGCCACCGGGAGCGAACATAGGGGTGGGCTGATCGTACATCAACGTACCGCGAGTGGGTGCGGTTCGCGCCCCCGCGTGTTCGCCCGGCCCGAACGCAGCGCAGCGGGGGCGCGGTTCCGGTCTCTATCGGGGGCGATCGATGGGCCAGTTCAGAACGTTGCCGGGCAGTCGGCCGGGTCGGCGAGCCGCCGAACATGCTCTCCAGTGGACAATTGCGAGGCGAGACGTGAGAATAGCCCTCGCCGGCACGGGAGTTGAGCCCGTGTCGTGCTGGAGCGGGGTCTGGGCTCTTGGCCGGTCGATGCCCCGGCGTAGTCAGTCAGAGCGGGAGCGGGCTCGACGCGGAGACCTCTGGCGATCCAGAGACGGGATCATCGAATGACAGCGGACCATCTGGCCTACAAGCGAGCCACCAGCGTCAGCCTCCTGGGGATGGTTCTTCAGTTGGTGCTTGGGCTGGTGGTCTTGGTGTATTCGTTCTACAGCCGGGATCAGGCGGCCCGGACGGCGTCGATCTATGTGCTGATCGGTGTACCGGCGTGGTTGGTTCTGGCGATCATCTTCGATCAGCACCGGCGTGAGCGGATCGAGGCGCTCGAGGCCGAGCGGTTCGCCGAGGCTGACGCGGCCACCTCGTCGGCTTTCGAGGGGGTCGCCGAGGAGGTCCACCTCGCTGCCAGGCGGCTGCGGGTGATGCACCGGGTCTTCCTGCCGGCGGTGAGCGTGGTGATCGGGCTGCTGCTGCTCGGGTTCGGGATCTGGCGATTGCGCGTCGGGCGGGCCCAGTTCGACCCGGACGTGTTCGTCAGCCCCCAGCACCGCGGGTGGGCGATCGCCTTCGGGCTGAGCATGAGCGTGATCGGGTTCATCTTCGCCCGGTACGTCTCGGGCATGGCCAAGCAGAAGGCGTGGGAGAATCTGCGGGGCGGGGCCTCGTTCGCGGTCGGGTCGTCGATGCTGGGCCTGGCGCTGGCGGTGGGAAACTTCGCGGACATCGCCGGCCCGGAGACGGTGCTGCGCTGGCTCAACCCGGCCTTTCCGGTGGTGATGATCGTCCTGGGCGCGGAGGTTTTCCTGAACCTGATCCTGGACGTCTACCGCCCGCGGGCGCCGGGGCAGATGCCAAGGCCGGCGTTCGATTCGCGCCTTCTCGGGTTCGTGGCGGCACCGGACAAGATCGCCGAGTCCGTCAGCGACGCGATCAACTACCAGTTCGGGTTCAACGTCACCTCCAGTTGGTTCTACAAGTTCGTGAGCAAATGGCTGACGGCCTTTGCGCTGCTCACGCTGGCGGTGATCTGGCTGATGACGAGTTTCGCGATCGTTCAGCCGCACCAGAAGGCGATCGTGCTCCGCTGGGGCCGGGTGATCCGCGGCTTCGACAAGCCGCTGGAGCCGGGACTGCACATCAAGGCGCCGTGGCCGATCGACCGTCTCATCGTCCCCGTTTACACCCGCAAGGGCGTTGAAGGCGAGCCCAAGATCGTCACGACGCACACGGCCACCGGAATCAGGACGATCCAGCTGGCCACATTCCCCCCGGCCAACAAGGGCCCGATCCTGTGGACCAACGAGCACGCGACGGAGGAGAAGTACTTTCTGGTGCAGCCGGCCAGTCGCCAGCGTGCGTCGGGCTCGCGGGCCGAGGGCAGCGACCTGGCGATGGTGTCGGTGGAAGTCCCGATTCACTATGAGGTGACGGACGTGGCGGCCTACGAGATGCTCGCGCCGCCCGAGCAGCGCGACGCGCTGCTCGGGGCCGTCGCCCAGCGTCAGATGATCGAGTACTTGGCCACGCAGCGCGTGACCGACGTGCTCGGCGATCGGCGGGCCGAGATCTCGGCGGGACTGCGCCGGCGGGTGCAGCGTGCCTTTGACGGGTTGAACGTGGGTCCGGACGGCACCGCCCGGGGCGCGGGGGTCCACGTGTTGTTCGTGGGGATCGTCGGGGCGCATCCGCCCCAGCCGACCGCCGCCGGCTTCGAGCGCGTCGTCGGGGCCTCGCGGGACCGCGAGGGCAAGATCCAACTGGCGCGTGCGGACGCGATCAAGGCGATGGCGGGGGTGGTTGGGAGCACGGCGTTGGCCTCGCGGATCGTGAGCGAGCTGGACGTGCTCGATGGGCTGCACGCCCGGGGCGCATCGCGGGCGGAGATGGTGGAACAGGAGATCCGGATCGCGAAGATGCTTGACGATGCGGGTGGCAAGGCGGCGTCGCTGATCCACGAAGCGGACGCCGCACGCTGGACAACGCACATGGGCGCCCGGGCCCGGTCGAGCCGATACCTGGGCCAGGTGTCGGCCAACGACGCCTCGCCGTTGCTCTACCGCGCGTCGATGTACTTCGATCGACTCAGCGAGGCGTTGTCCAACGCCCGCTTGTACGTGACGAGCAACGACTTCCCCGAACTGCGGATGAACATCGACGTGCAGGACCAGGACACCGGGGCCGGAGTGTTCCAGGTCCAGACCGAGGACGAGGGCCAGTAGAGGCCCGGATGCGGAAGATCCAGCCGCGGGCGTTGCCCCGTGGTCAGACGCGGAGCATTGCCGTGCGAGTGAGCCTGATACTGACGTTGGTGCTGATCTTGGCGCTGACGCTCCTTGCGTACACGACGACGTTCACGGTTCGTTTCACGGAGGCGGCCGTGCGGACGACCTTCGGCAGCGCCGACGAGTCGGACGTGTTCACGGAGCCGGGGCTGCGCTTCAAGGCGCCGTACCCGATCCAGAGCGTGACGCGGTACGACACGCGGACGCGGTTCCTCCAAACGCGGTCGCAGACGCAGCAGACAGCCGACGACCGGCAGATTGTCGTCGAGTCGTTCTGCCTGTGGCGTGTGAGCGATCCGCTCCAGTTCTTCCGTCGATTCTCCAACGCCGGGGAGCGGGCCGAGCAGCACTACAAGAAGGCCGAGGAGATCCTCACCGGGATGCTCCGCAGCGCCATGGCCGAGACGAGCACGTACCGTATGGACGAGTTGTTCAGCGCCGAGGCGGGCGGGTCGAAGCTGCCGGAACTGGAAGCGAAGATCCTGAACGACATGCAGCAGCCCGACGAGTTGGGCCAGAGCGTGGACAACTACGGGATCACGCTCGTGGACGTGGGGATCTCGAGCGTGGTGCTCCCGGAGAACACGTCCCAGCGCGTGTTCAACTCGATGTCGGCCGAGCGGGACCGCCTCGTCGCCGAGATCCAGGCCGAGGGCGATGCGATCGCCCAGTCGATCCGTTCCAAGGCCGAAGCCGATTCCAAGAAGATCGAGCAGTTCGCGCTGCGCAAGGCGGCCGAGATCCGCGCCCAGGGCGAACGCGAGGCGACGACATTCATCAAGCAGATGAACGTGAACCCCGAGTTGGCGGTCTATCTAGCGGAGCTGAACTTTCTCGACACGTTCAAGGGGCGGCAGATCACGCTCGTGCTGCCCGGGCTGCCCCCGGGGAGCGACCTGCTCCAAACCAACGCCCTGGACGGGCTCGAGCCCGGGACGATCCCGCGTTCCTCGCTGGCCAGCCGGTGGTTCCACGGCGTCCAGAGCCCCGACGAGACGCTGACCGCGACGGTCGAGCGGACGCCGGGCGCCTCGGCCGATAGCGAGCCCAAGGGGGACGGGCCGTGAGCGATCAGATCCAGCCACCGGCGGCGCCGGGGTCTTCTCCGGACTCGGGCGGTCCGCATCGGCCCGCGTCGGTGACGCTGCGCCGGCGGGAACAAGAAGAGGGGATGACGGTCCGACTGGACCCGGCCAACCAGTCCCTGTTCGATGCGCTGCGGATCACGTTCCGCCTGCTGATGCTGGCGATGATGCTGCTGGGGGTGCTGTACCTGTTCAGCGGCGTCGAGACGATCCGAGTCGGGCAGAGCGGCGTGCGACTGCTGTTCGGGCGGAACGTCGCGTCGGACCTTCCTCCGGGAATCCAGTTCAGCGCCCCGTTCCCGTTCGGGGAGATCGTCAAGGTGAACAAGGGGACGGAGACGCTGGATCTCCGGGACTCGTTCTGGCCGCACATGTCCGACGAGGACCGGCGCAAGAGCCTCCAGGAGCAGCGTTCCCGCGTGGGCAGTTCGCTGCGTCCGGGGTACGACGGGTCTCTGATCACCGCCGACGGGAACATCGCGCACACGCAGTGGACGATCACCTACGAGCGGAGCGATCCGAGCAAGAACGTCCAGAACGTCCTGCCCGAGGACGAGCCCAAGATCATCAAGGCCGCGGTCGAGCGGGGCGTGGTACACGCGATCGCACAGATCACCATCGACGATCTGCTCAAGCAGTCGGCCTCGGACGCGGGGACGGTGGCGACGCAGGCGACGGAGGTGGCCCAGGCGACGCTGGATCGGATGGGTTCGGGGATCAGGATCCAGTCCATGGAGTTGCGGGAGAAAATCGCATCGCTCCAGGTTCGGGCCAAGTTCGAGGAGGTGCAGAACGCCCAGCAGGCCGCCAGCGATGCCAGGCAGGAGGCCGAGACCAAGCGGGCCGAGACGCTCAACGAGATGGCCGGCGCCGCTGCCCCGTACCTGATCCGGGAGTTGGACGCCTACGAAGCGGCGATTGATCGTGGCGCCGACCAGGCGGATCTGGACGCGATCCTCGACCGGATCGATCGCCTGACGATGGGCGAGCCGGTTCAGATCGGCGACGAGTTGGTCCAGGGCGCTGTCTCGGGCAAGGTCACGCAGATCCTCAACGACGCGCGCCTGTACAACACGCAGGTGGTCAATACCTGGCAGGCGAGGCTGGCCCGGTTTCAGGCGAAGCAGGAGCAGTTCGAGTCCAACCCGCTGGTCACGATCCAGGGCGTGTGGGCGGACGCGCTGCGTTCGTTCTATTCGAAGGACAACATCCACATCATCTGGCTCCCGCCGGGCGCGGAGATCGTCCAGCTGGATATCAACCGCGATCCGGAGCAGGAGCGAGAGAAGTACAAGAAACGGCGTCTCAAAAAAAACGAGGCCGCCCGGCAGGAACGGCTCAAGGCGAACCGGCGCAGCAAGTTCGAGCAGCCGCGCGGCGTGGCGCCCAGCTCGAGGTAGACGCAACGGGAGCCACAATGCCCCAGACGCCCACGAAAACATCCCCCGCCGCGCCCGTGGTCGCCTGCCAGGGGCTGAGCAAGGTCTTCAAGGACTTCTAGCTGCGCAATCGGATCCGCGCTGTCGACGACCTGACCTTCGAGGTCATGCCGCGCGAGGTGTTCGGATTGCTCGGTCCCAACGGCTCGGGCAAGAGCACGACGATCAAGATGATCCTGGGCCTGCTCCACCCGACGCGCGGTCGCCTCATGGTGTTCGGCAAGCCCCCGACCGACGTGGGGATCAAGCGCCGGATCGGATACCTGCCCGAAGAGAGCTATCTCTACCCGTTCCTCAATGCCCGCGAGACGCTGGACTACTACGGCAAGATCTTTGAGTTGGACCGGCGGATCCGTCGGCAGCGGATCGAAGAACTGCTGGACATGGTCGGGCTGCTGGCGGCGCAGTATCGACCCGTTCGGGAGTATTCCAAGGGCATGCAGCGCCGCATCGGGCTGGCGCAGGCCCTCATCAACGACCCGGACCTGCTCATCCTCGATGAGCCCACCGCCGGGCTGGACCCGATCGGAACCAGGCAGGTCAAGGACCTGATCGTGGGGCTGGGTCGGCGGGGCAAGACGGTGCTGTTGTCCAGCCACCTGCTCTCGGACGTCGAGGACGTCGTGGGGCGGATGATCATTCTGTACGGGGGCAAGAAGCGTAAGGAGGGCACGTGCGACGATCTGCTCGTCTCGCGGGCCCGCACGACGCTGGAACTGGACGCGCTGGATGACGACACGATCGCCGAGATCGATCGCCTTGTTCATCGGCGCAACGCCGGCTCGCTGCTGCGCGTGGCCCATCCGCGCCAGCGTCTGGAGGATCTGTTCCTGGACATCGTCGAGCTGGCGAGGGCCGAGCGAATCGAGACCTCGGGTGTAACCCACGCCGGTCGGACTGCCGCGTTCCTCCGGGGCGAGCAGCCGCAGGGCGAGGAACTGATCGAGGCATTGCTCGAGCACGAGGAGCCCGTCGAGGCGCTTCCCGATGCTGCCCAGACCGAGGCGAGCCGCATCGAGCCGGACAAACCCGATCAGGACGCCATCGAGGCGCTGGTGGCCCACGACGAGGAGCCGGAGCCGGCTGGATCGGCTGAATCGGGCGGGTTGGCTGGCGCCGAACCCCGCTCGGACGATCGGGCTCGTCCCGAGGACGTCGATCTGGACGTGATCGGGAGCCTGCTGGATCCCGGGGACGACGAGGGAGAGCCGCCGGAGCAGTCCCGGTGATGCTGCGCGAGCGACTGGGCAAACTCAACCGGATCCAGCACGGGCGAGCGTTCAAGATCATCGCCTCGGTGGTGATCGTGCTGGCGTGCATCGGGGCGTTCGGGACGTACTTCGTGATCGTGACCAGCCCCGGGGCGGAGGCGACGCCCGGGCAGATTCAAGCGCAGCCCCAGCAGCCGGAGGTCTCGCCCCAGACCCGATCGGCGCTGGACGCCAGCGCCCGGGCGATCCAGGACGTGCTGGCGGCCAGGACGAGTCCTGTGGGGTTCGCCATGGGCGTGGGGGCCGCGGGGGCGGTGGCGCTGACCATCGTCTGGCTTGGATTGGGCCTGACATACCTTGGTCTGCTGGCGGTTGCCGCGGGGATGGCGGCGCCGCTTTCGCTGGTCGGGCCGACGCAGGGCCTTGCCCGCATTCTGGTGGGCGTGGTGGCGTTGACGGCGTCGTTTTCGGCGTTGATGGAGCTGGCCCGGGTTCTGCTCTCGGGGCCGGGGCCGATCTTCGCGGTGGCGCGGAACGTGCTGGCCGAGGCGGTGCGGATGAAGGTCTCGCTGGTCTTCATCGTGATGCTGATCCTGGGGCTTGCGGCGTTGCCCGGGTGGCTCGACGCGCATTCCCCGTTGCGGTATCGGGTGCAGTCGTTCCTCCAGTTCGGCACCGGGGGGGCGTTCTGGATCATCGCGATGATGACGCTGTTCTTCGCCGCCGCGTCCGTCTCGTTCGAGCAGCGGGACCGGATCATCTGGCAGACAATGACCAAGCTGGTCTCGGCCTGGCAGTACGTCCTTGGCAAGTGGCTGGGCGTGATCGTGCTGGACGCGGCGCTGCTGGTCGTGGCCGCCTCGGGCGTGTTCCTGTTTGTGGAGTACCTGCGTCAGCAGCCGGCGCTGGGCGAGCAGGAGGCGTACGTGTCCGCTGCCAACGAGCCGATCAGCCAGGATCGGCTGATCCTCGAGACGCAGGTTCTGGCCGGTCGGCGCTCCGTCGAGGCCGACGCGCTTGATCTGGACCCGAACCTGTTCGAACAGGCTGTGGACGAGCGGATCAAGACCGAGAAGACCAGAAACCCGCTCTTTGACGATTCTCCCCCCCAGCGACGCAAGCTCCACGACGACCTGTACAAGTCGCTCCAGCAGCAGTATCGATCCATTGAGCCGGGGCGATGGGAGATCTTCCGTTTCTCGGGACTGGGCTCGGCCCACCGGCGGAGCGTGCCGCTGACCCTCCGGTACAGGATCGACGCGGGCTCCAACCGCCCCGACGTGATCTACAAGGTCTCGTTCTCGATTGCGGGCCGACCCCCGATCGTTCGCGAGACGGCGCTGGGCCCGAACCACTCCGTGACCATCGCCCCGTTCATCATCGCGCCCGGGGGGGAGGTGATCCTCATGGACGATCCCCGATTCCAGTTGATGGCCCGATACGGGCTCGAACGCGGGGCGACGTACGTCTCGAGCAAGGACCTCGTGGACCCGGACGGCGTGCTGGCGATCCAGGCGATCAACGGGCAGGCGCTGCTCGACGCCGGCGGCACGCCGAGGGGCATCGCCCCCAACGCCGAGACCATGACCTTTCCACCGGGCGGGCTGGAGATCTCCTATGAGGCGGGGTCGTACCGGGCCAACTTCATGCGCGTCATCGCCGTCCTGTGGGTCAAGCTGGGGTTCCTGGCGATGGTGGCGATCGCCGCGGCGACCTTCCTGAACTTTCCGACTGCCTGCCTGGTCGCGTTCGGGATCTTCTTCATGGCCGAGGGGGCCAACTTTCTCGCCGATTCGCTCAAGTACTGGACCGACTCGGGCCCGGGAACGACGTACGACTGGTGGGAGTACTTCATCATGGGGGTCGGCGGGACGATCTCCAAGGTCTTTTCCGTCTACGCCAATCTCAAGCCCACAACCCGGCTGGTGGACGGTCGCCTGCTCTCCTGGGCCGACGCCTCGCGGGGAACCCTGGCCCTGCTCTCCCTGACGGGGCTGCTCTACGGCGTCGGTGTCTCGATCTTCCGCAAACGCGAACTGGCCATCTATTCCGGGCACTAGGCAAGGGGCATCAGGTCTTGGGCACCGCGAACGAGGCATCGGGGATTGGAAGGACGACGTCCGGCACGTGTCGGACATCAGTACACGGGGCGAACGACCGATGACGCGCGACAGACGCCTGCAACTGATCGCTCTGGTGGTGATGCTCGGCGCGATGGGCGTTTCGGGGGTGCTGGCGGTGCAACTGGCCGCCTCGGCGGGGCGATACAAACTGACGTACACGGACCGCGCCCAGGACGACGACCCGCCGGCGGTCGCCCTCGGGATCGCGATGGGCGCCTTCCGCGGGATGTTCGTCAACTTCCTGTGGATTCGCGCCAACGAGCTCAAGGAGGCCGGTCGGTTCCACTAGGCCAACGAACTGGCCCGGGCGATCACGCGCCTTCAGCCCCGATTCCCGCGCGTGTGGGCGTTCCACGCGTGGAACATGGCCTACAACATTTCGGTCCTGACCCAGACGCCCGAAGAGCGCTGGCAGTGGGTGCAGGCGGGGATCCGCCTGCTGCGCGACGAGTGGATTCCCGCCAATCCCAACAACATGCTCCTGCACAAGGAACTGGCCTGGATCTACCTTCACAAGATCCAGGGGTACACCGACGACGCAAACAACTATTACAAGCGTCGTCTGGCCGAACAGTGGACGATCGTTCTCGGCGAGCCGCCGCAGGGCCTGTCGTTCGCGCCCAGGATGAAAGCGATCGAGGCGTACGCGACGTGGCTGGAAAGGGTGGCCGACGCTCCGGACAGGCTCGACGAGGTGATCCAGTCCGAGCCGAGCGTGGCAGAACTGGTCGATCGCATCAAGTCCGAGGTGGGCGAGGAGCCGGGTCTGGACCTGCTCCGCCGGTACACGAACCAGCAGTCGCTCGTGCGCTCCGGGCAGCGGGACCTGTTCATGCCGCAGATGGGCCCCAAGAGCGCGGCGATGCGGCGGCTCCTGGACGATCCGAAGTACACCAAGGCGTGGGACGCACTGGTCCTGTACATGCGCAAACGCGCCCTCATCGACGAGTTCCACATGGAGCCGTGGCGCATGGTCCGCTACACACGCAAGTACGGCCCGATCGACTGGCGACACCCGGCGGCACACTCGCTGTACTGGGCGGCCCGCGGCGTCGAGGAGGCGCTGGGACGCTACGAGGAGCAGAACCAGAAGGACTTCGATTTCCTCAACACGGATCGAATCGTCGTCCAGTCCATCCAGGAACTGTGGCGCTCCGGCGAACTCTACTTCAGTTACTTCGACTTCATCGCCAGGCGCGACCCGACCCGGAGTTATTTCGCAATGCCCAACCCGCACTTCGTCGCGGCCTACGGCGAGATCCTCGACGAGATGGTCGCCCGGGGCGGGATCTTCGAGGATGTCGAGAAGCGCGTCTACCGCCCGCTGGCGGCCGGGTACGAAAACTTCATGAAGGACGCGATCCGGTTCTTCTACCGGCGTGGGCAGACCAAACTGGCCGAGCAGTACTACGAGCAGATCGGGACATGGGAGGGCCAGAACCTCAACGATCCGCAGCGCAAGTATAAGTTTTCTCTGCCGTTGGACGAGTTCGTACAGGAGGAGCTCAAAGACCGCCAGATCTCGCCCTCGGTGGCGATCGAGGAGGTCACGGCCGCCCTGCAGTCGGCGTACTTCAGCGGGCTGCTGGCCGGCAACATGGACCGCTTCAACACGCAGTTCAGGTATGCCAAGCTCTCGCATCGATATTTCATGGAAAACCAGTTTCGTAACACGCCGGCCGGTGGCGCGGTGGCCCGGATGGAGCAGATGAACCGTGACTTCCGCGTTTACTCGGGACAGGTCCTGGGCGTGATCCTGTCGTCGGTGGGGCTCGGCGACGCGGTGACGATGTACAACAACGCCCCGCCGGACCTCCAGGGGTTCGTCTACGACATGCTCAAGCAGACGCTGGGCCCGGGGCTCGACGCCACAAAGAAGCAGGGTGGCAAGGGCTTTGACGACCTTTTCCCCGAGCCGCCGGGGATCGAGCAGATCCGGGCCGAACTCCAACAGGCCGCCCGCGAGGCACAGCAGCGCGGGCAGGTCGCGGCGCCGAAGTAATGTGGATTCCAGGTGGCTTTCGCTCAGGCCGATTCTCGGGGCTGGATCGTTCGAGTGGAATCTTTGAGCAGCCGGCGCGGCCGGTTTCCAACCGGTCGAGAAGGTGCAGTGATGGAGCAGGAGGCTCGACATCGCGTCAAGGCTCTCGGGCCCACGAGAGGCCATTCAGGGATTCCAGGTGCCTGGGACGAGGGGGTGCGACCTTGGTTTCGGGAGATCCGGCGTATCTACCCGGCATCGCAGCGTCGCGATGCCATCCGCGGAGGAATGGGCGGCCGGGAGGGTCGACGGGGGATGGCCCGCCGGGCGCGACGTGATCAAGTACATCGGGTCAAAGCGCGTTCTTGTGCCGACGATCGTCGATCTCATCACGTCCCTGCCGGGTGTCGAGTCTGTTGTCGATCTGTTCTCGGGGACCTCGCGTGTCGGGCATGCCCTGAAGCAATGCGGCCTGCGCGTCCATGCGAACGACTGCATGAGGTACGCGCACGCGCTTGCAACCTGCTACGTCCAGGCGGATGGGGAGGACGTGCTCGACGATGCCGGGCGGCTGGTTGACGAGTGCAACGGCCTGCCCGGGCGCCCGGGTTACTTCACGGAGACGTTCTGCGAGCGGAGCCGGTTCTTTCAGCCGAGAAACGGCGCCCGGATCGACGCGATCCGGGAGGCGATCGCCGGCAAGTCCCTGGAACCCGAACTCGAAGCGGTGATGCTCGTCTCGCTGATGGAGGCGGCCGACCGGGTGGATTCGACGACGGGGGTGCAGATGGCCTACCTGAAGGACTGGGCGCCGCGGGCGCACAACGAACTGAGGCTGCGTGTGCCGGCGGTCCTGCCGCGGGCCGGGGCGGGCAAGTCGTCGGCCTCGTGTCTTGACGCTTTGGACGCGGCCGGGCGACTGGACGCGGACGTGGCGTACATCGATCCGCCGTACAACCAGCACAGTTACCTGAGCAACTACCACATCTGGGAGACGCTGGTCCGGTGGGACAAGCCGGAGGTGTACGGCGTGGCGTGCAAGCGGGTGGACTGCCGCACGCGCAAGAGCCCGTTCAACCTCAGGAAACAAGCCGAATCCGCGTTCGAGCGTGTCATTGACCGGGTGCGGGCGAGGTACCTGGTTGTCTCATTCAGCGACGAGGGGTATCTGTCTCGTGAACAGGTCGAGGGGATTCTGGTCCGGAAGGGGAGGGTGTTCGTCCTGGAGCGCGAACACACCCGCTACGTCGGGGCCCGGATCGGCATCTACAACCCCAGCGGCGAGAAGGTCGGCACGGTCGGGCATCTGCGGAACACGGAGTTCCTCTACGTTGTCGCGCTCGGCGGGGCCGAGTGGTCCCCGGATGCATTGGGCATAGCGCCGGTTGCTTCGTGCCAGGAGATGTAACACGGGGGCGTGGTGGGTTGGATCGACCGGAGTTGTGCTTTGGCGGGCAGGTCCCGGGCGATCCGCTTACGGCGGGGCTGTCTGCCGCTGGAAGTAGTCCTGGAGCGCCGCCACGCCCCAGTCGCCGGCCCGCATCGCCTCGATGGCGCGGACGGCGGCCGCCGCCGCGGTGACGGTGGTGATCATGGGGACGCCGAGGCGGACGGCCGCAGCCCGGATTCTCCCCTCGTCGGTCTGCCATCCGGTGCGTGTGGGCGTGTTGATGACCAGGCGGATCTCGCCGCTCTTCATCAGGTCTAGGACGTTGGGTCGTGCGCCGGCGGCGATCTTCTCGAGGATCTTCGGGCGCATCGCGTGCCGGTTCAGGTGGGCTCCCGTGCCGGCGGTCGTGTAGACGGTGAATCCCATCGCCAGCAGCGGGCGCACGACGTCCGCGATCGCCGCCTTGTCCTGGGCGCGGACGGACACGAACACGCCACCGTGGTCGGGCAACACGATTCCAGCGGCAAGCAGGCTCTTGAGATACGCCACGGGCAGGTCCGTGTCGATGCCCATGACCTCGCCTGTTGATCGCATCTCCGGCCCGAGCACCACGTCCACGCCCGGGAACCGGTTGAACGGGAAGACCGGCTGCTTGACGGCGAACACGCCGGCGTCGGGGACCTCCGCAGCGCCCAACTCGTCCAGGCTCGCCCCCATCATCACCTTGGCTGCCAGCGACGCCCACGCGACGTGCCCGGCCTTGCCGACGAACGGCACGGTCCGGCTGGCCCGGGGGTTGACCTCCAGGATAGAGATCCGCTCGCCCTTGACCGCCATCTGCACGTTCATCAGCCCGCGCACGCCGAGCTCACGGGCCAGGTCGCGGCTGATCGTCTTGATCCGATCGACCATCCCCTCACCCAGCGACCACGCGGGGATCGTGCATGACGAGTCGCCCGAGTGGACGCCCGCGTGCTCGATGTGCTCCATCACGCCGCAGACGACGGCACGCCGAGTCGGTCCTGCTTCGGCACCCGACGGCTCGCCCTCCGGCGATCCGCCCGGATCGAAGTCGGCCACGACGTCCACGTCGATCTCCGTTGCACCGTCCAGGAAACGGTCGATCAGGACCGGCGCATCGTCGAGTTCGGCGACGTCCATCGCGATCGCCATGTACTGGCGCAGCGCCCGCTCATCGGGGCAGATCTCCATCCCTCGCCCGCCCAGAACGTAACTGGGACGGACCAGCACCGGATAGCCCACGCGCCGGCCGACCTGGACCGCATCGTCGAGCGATCGGGCGATCCCGCTGGCGGGGCGATCGAGCCCGAGGCGCTCGAGCAGGGCGTCGAATCGTTGGCGATCCTCGGCCAGGTCGATCGCGTCCAGGCTCGTCCCGATCAGCGGTGCCCCAGCAAACGCCAGCCCGTGCGCAAGGTTCAGCGGCGTCTGCCCCCCGAACTGGACGATGACGCCATGGACCAGCCCCGTGACTGAACGCCTCCCAGTGGCGCGGGCCTCTGGCCCGCGGTCTTCCCGCTCATCCACCGGCTGGAAGCCCGGGCTGTCGTCGAGTCTCTCGACCACGTTGAGCACGTCCTCGAGCGTGAGCGGCTCGAAGAACAGCAGGTCGCTCGTGTCGTAGTCCGTGCTGACGGTCTCGGGGTTGGAGTTGATCATGACGGCCTCGAAGCCCACTTCCCGCGCCGCCTGGGCCGCGTGTACGCAGCAGTAGTCGAACTCGATGCCCTGTCCGATCCGGTTGGGTCCGCCGCCGAGGATGACGATCTTGGGCGTGTCCGTCACGCGGATTTCGTCGTCGTAGACAGGTGGGTTCTCCGAGGCAACGTCCGGAGTCGCGCTAATCCCCGCGCCAGCGGGTTCGCAGGCCGTCGTGCATGGCGTCTCATACGTCGCGTAGAAATACGGCGTGATCGCCTCGAACTCGGCGGCGCAGGTATCGACCAGTTTGAAGACGGGCTCGACGCCCAGTTGACCGCGTCGCGATCGCACTTCGAGGATCGACTCGCTGGAAATCGAACCCAGATACAGGTTCGCCAGCTGCGCGTCGGAGTATCCCAGTTGCTTGGCCTGGAACATCACATTGGCCGGCACGTCCGTGAGCGAGGCGCACGAGCAGAGGACGTCCTCGAACTCGACGAGTTGGGCAATCTGATCGAGGAAGAACGCGTCGATCCCGCTCAGGTCGTGGATCTTCTCGATCGTCCAGCCCATCTTCAGCGCGTATCGGATGTAATACAGCCGCCCCTGGCAGGGGACCGCGATCTTCCGCGTCAGTTGATCGATCGGGATCGGCCATTCGATCGCCTGTCCATCGGCCGTGCGCAGACCCGTTCCCGAGACGGATCCCGTCCCCGGCGCCACGCCGGGGGAGAAATCCAGAACGAGTTGTTCATGCGCGACGGCTCGCATGGCCGCCAGCCACTTGTCGTTGCGATCCAGCCCCAGCCCGAACCGCTTGACGTCCATCGAGCGGATCACCTTCTGGAGGCTTTCCTTGAACGTCCGCCCGATGGCCATCGCCTCGCCGACGCTCTTCATCTGCGTCGTGAGCGTCTCGTCGGCCTCGGGGAACTTCTCGAAGGTCCAGCGGGGCATCTTGGTCACGACGTAGTCGATCGCCGGCTCGAAGCAGGCGCTGGTCGTGCCCGTAACCTCGTTGCGCAGTTCGTCGAGCGTGTACCCGACCGCCAGCTTGGCCGCGATGCGCGCAATCGGGAACCCCGTCGCCTTCGAGGCCAGCGCCGACGATCGGCTCACCCGGGGGTTCATTTCGACGACCACGAACTCGAACGGTGTGTTTCCGTCCGGTCCCGCCTCGGGGTCCGGGTTGACGGCGAACTGCACGTTGGACCCGCCCGTCTCAACGCCGACCGCCCGCATCACGTCGATCGCCGCGTCGCGAAGGGCCTGGTATTCCTTGTCGGTGAGCGTCAGGATCGGGGCGACGGTGATCGAATCGCCCGTGTGCACGCCCATCGGATCGACGTTCTCGATCCCGCAGACGATCACGCAGTTGTCCTTGCGATCGCGGACGACCTCCAGCTCGTATTCCTTCCATCCCAGGAGTGATTCGTCGATCTGCACCTGCCCGATCATCGAGGCGGTCAATCCGCGCCAGGCCAGGTCTCGCAACTCCTCGAGGTTGTAGGCGATCCCACCGCCCCACCCGCCGAGCGTGAACGCCGGGCGGATGACCACCGGCAGGCCGACCTGCTCGGCGAAGCGGACCGCGTCGTCGATGTCCTGGACCGTCTGCGAGCGGGGAACGCGCAGCCCGCAGCCCTCGACGACCTGGCGAAACTGCTGTCGGTCCTCGGCCCGGTGGATCACCTCCCGCCCGGCCCCGATCATCTCGATGCCGAATCGCTCCAGCGTGCCATCGTCGAACAGGGCGCAGGCGCAGTTCAGGGCGGTCTGCCCGCCGAGCGTAGGCAGGATCGCATCAATCCCAGTAGAACGGGTCGTGGTGGCACGGCTCGCCGAGCCGTGTTCTCCTCCATCTTGCGCAGGTCGGCAACTTGTGCCGCCGAACTCCTTCTCGATCACCTTCCGCACGGCCTCGGGCGTGATCGGCTCGATGTACGTCCGGTCGGCATAGGCCGGGTCGGTCATGATCGTCGCGGGGTTGGAGTTGACCAGGACGACCCGGTAGCCCTCCTCGCGCAGGGCGGCGCACGCCTGCACGCCCGAGTAGTCGAACTCGCAGGCCTGCCCGATGACGATCGGCCCCGAGCCCAGGATCAGGATGGTCTGTATGTCGTCTCGCTTGGGCATGGGGGGGCTCAGGGCGGGCAGAAAGCCGCACGATCACCGTAGGTCAGCGCGGCACGGCAGACAAAGTCCGCGCACACTCCAGGGCTCATTCCGTGAGCGAGAAGCGCCACTCGGGGCATCGAAGACCTCCACCGCACGGGCAGCGTCAGCACGGCGCGGGTCCGCCTGCTCGTTCCCCTGTTTCGGGGATGCCAATCATGCGACAGGCCACACCCCAGGCCGCGGGCACCGTTGCGCACTCACGGTTTTTTTCGGACTCTCCCCGAAAACCTCTTGACAAGGGGAGGGGGCAGACTAGCGTGAACTGTCGCGGTTGGATCGACTGTAGCCCTGACGGGTGTCGCGTCGAAATCGAGACAGGATGGACATCATGCGAACGCCTTGTACGTCTGAACTGCTCAGACATCGATCCTGAAGCGAGAGCCTGAGCACATCACCGCCTCGCAACCCTTGGAGCGCATCACGCGTCGCACTGCTGACTGTTTATGCGGGGATGCCGATCGGCGGCGATATGCTCGCATTGGTCGTGGAACTGTTTCGAACACCGCGCGTCGCGGTGCGATCAACAGCGTGCGGCTGAACTGAGTGTAATGAAAGGACGGTCTTCGCATGAAAAAGGGAACTGTAACCATCACATTCATCGCGGCGACTGTTCTGACAGGACTGCTCATCACAGGGGGCGACATGGTCATGGCCGCCATCGGCAGGGGCGGTGGAAACTGCTGCTTTACACAGAAATGCGGAAGTCAGACACTGACAGCATGCAGCGGGGTGGCGTGTGTTTTCCCAGAGGTCTGCAAAGGTGCCGGAGGCTGCACCCCCGGTGTTTGGGCAACGGCGTCGTGTGGCAAACATGCAGGCGGCGGCCCCGATCCCGTCGGCCCGTGAGTGATCGAGAAGCGAGAACCAGATGATGATACGGATCCAGAATCACCGCGGGTCGATCATGGTGGCCGCGGTGATCGCGATTGCGGGCATCGTGGTTGCATGTCGAGCGTTGGGCCGCGCACGACCGGTCAGTGCCGACAGACCAGCCCAGAGCGTAGCCCGGAACGTGCGTGACACACTCGACTCGCTTACCATGGAAGTCCATCCGAGCGTTGAAACGATCGTGGCTGATGTGGGCAGGGCTGCGGACCGCGTTGTGGAGCAAGTGGTTGCCCAGTCAGGCTCCGGCACGCTGGCGCACGGACGAATCGAGGATCTATCGGCAGCCCTCCGCGAGCGCCTCATGGCGACGCTTGCGAGCGATTACGATCGCGACGTGCGTGCCTTGCAAAACCGCGGGATCACAATCCCGGACGACACGACCGGGCAGGAACGGGACACGAGGAAGCGTCAGGCCGCGCTCACGCACATGGCTCCGTTCTCGATCGACCAAATGCGCGTCCGAGGGGTGTACGAGAAGGGGCAACTCATCGGTGATTCGTTGCCAGGATTCAGCACGCTTACAACGACGAGAAACACTGGCATGCCGGTTTCGTTGGATGCCGAGACAGCGCGGCTCGATGTGGTCGAAGTGCTTGTGCCCATGATAACGCCAACCGTGGACGGGAAACAGTCCCGCGTGATCGTCGGCTACCGGTTCGCATGGAACGAGGCGCTGTCGCAGTGGGTCCCGTGGACGATCGTGCAATACCATGATCCGAACGAGACCCACTTTGGCATCATCTTCTGACAACGGAGGAGTCATGATCGAACGCCACACCGACCCCGTGACGAGCAGAGCGTTTTCCGTGATCGAGCTGCTCGTCTCGATCGGCGTCATCGGCGTTCTCATCGCCATCATCGTGCCGTCGCTGGGGCGCGCCAAGGGTTCGGCGCTCCAGGCCATCACGCTGTCGAACCTCCACCAGACCTCACTTACCTTCGAGCAGTACCTGGAGACGTATAAGGAGACCTATCCCTGGGCGCCCGAGGGCGCGTGGTTCCTGATCTCGCCAACTGGCGAAGAGGAATCGCGCATCCAGCCGGGGTACTGGGATTTGAAGATCTACTGGGTGGCGCTGATGCACGAGATCGCGCCTTGGCGCGAGTACTTCTCGACGTGGGTAGACCCCGGGCTGGTCAAGGCCGGCGAGCTTCCCTGGCGCCGCGAGAGCATAGAGGGCGCCGGGATCCCCTCCTACCTACTGAGCGACACGTTCTTTGGCGATCCCGAGCTCTGGCTGCCAGGCACGAAGGCGAGTGACACCCTGCTTCGCGCGGTTCACGCCTCTGAGGTCCTCTACCCCGCCTCCAAGGTCATGCTCTACGACGCCGAGCAGGGATACCTGCGTACGAGTCCCCAGGCCGATCGCGATCCGATGCCGATGCTGTTCACCGATGGGCACGCGCTGGTCAAACGCGTATCGCAGGCAGCGCGCCCCGCGAGCATCCCCTTCAAGCCCGGCACGATGCCACTGCAAGACACGCCCGGCGGCGTGCGCGGGCGCGACTACTAACCATCGCCTTGCCAAGCACCGCCGGAACCCCGTGGTATGGTGGCGAGTGAGAGTTCAACTGCCCGTGAGTGCATGCGCATGAATGATGACTTCTACCTGATGCTGACTGTCGCTATTGCAGTGGTGACCCTGGGCTGTGCGATACCGATGTTCGTCCGTGCGATGATGCGCTGGTCCCGTTCTCTCAAGAACACTGGGGAACGCCTGAATCGAACGCTGGAGAATCTCGACACGATGGTGGAAGAAATCAAAAGAGCGCGCGACTGATTGCGGACTGGAGTGCTGATGTGGGCGCGCTGACGCACTTGAACACGTACTGCATCCGCGACCATCAGGACATCGATCTGTTCATGGAGTTCTTCAACACAGACCTGAATCGTCCACGGTAGGCCATTGGCTACGATCGATAGGGAGGCAACCATGGCTCGCACGAACACATATGTGGGCGCGATCGCCCTGGCGTTGATTCTGGGCGTTTCTGCCGGCTTCGTTGGAGGGGCGGGAGCGGGCAAGAGCGAGAACCGGGACTCACCCTGCTACTCGCTGCTCCTGCGACAACTCGCCGGTCGATTCGACGAGATCAACAGGTGGGGATCGTTCATCTCGGCTTTCGCCTTGAACGAAGAGCTCGGCGGCACGAGTCATAAGTTCTTCAGTGACGTTCTCGAAGGGTACGGCAGCGTCAGTAGCGATATCTCGCGCGATCAGCACGAGACGTGGGAGTCGTCGTATCTCGATCCACCTGATGTTCAGAAAAAGATTTACACCGAGAAACTGAAGCGACTCATGTTCTACCTCAAGTGGCGCGATGATCTGGTCTTGGGGACGGCCAAGGCGTTGTCGATTCCAGATACGGTTCACAATGCGCTGTATCCCCATCGGCCGCCGAGTAGCACTTTCGATTCCTTCTTTGGTCCTGAATCCAGAATGCGGCAGTACCGCATCTTCTTCGAGCAGCAGGGACCCGAGGGCGTAGATATGTCCCCGGCCGCGATCAGAAAGGGGCTCAGATCGAAGGAGGGCCGCGCTCTTCTTGAGGATTTGAAGCACGATGTCGAGGTTCTGAAAGAAGATCTGGACGAGACGCCACCAAAGAAGTAGCACTGGCGTACCACAGCGCGGGACCCATCACGCCGGGAGCGCGGCGGTCGCTTCCGGTTTTCCTGCGCGGGGTGCGCGGCATCGCGCCATGCGAACGGTTGCCCGGTCTCCCGCGTAACAGTCCGGTTCTGATGCCCGGATGTTCCAGAGATCATTGGGCGATCTACTATTGCGGCGGCTCCGCCACCGGGCAGCCAAACAAGGACCGATCATGTGTGGCATCGTCGCGTACATCGGAACCAAGCCCGCCCAGCAGTTGCTCATCGAGGGGCTCAAGCGGCTCGAATACCGCGGGTATGACTCGGCGGGCATCGCGGTTCTCAACGGGGGAATCCGGCTGTGCCGGGCGGTGGGGCGGGTCTCGAATCTCGAGGCGCGATTGGCGCGGGAGGGCCCGTTTCCCGGGACGATCGGGATGGCCCACACACGCTGGGCGACGCACGGGTCCGTCACCGAGGCCAACGCCCATCCCCATCGCGACGACGCCGCGGGCATCTGCCTGGTGCACAACGGGATCATCGAGAACTACGCCGCCCTGCGGACCTACCTGACCGAGCGGGGGCACGCCTTCAAGACCGAGACCGACACCGAGGTCCTGGCGATGCTCATCGGGGAGTTGTACGAGGGCGACCTGGAGCACGCGGTCCAGGCGGCCCTGCGGGAGGTCCGCGGCGCGTATGCGATCGCCGTCGTGTGCGAGTCCGAACCGGACGTGCTGGTGGCCGCCCGCAAGGGCTCGCCGCTGATGGTCGGGATCGGCGCCGGCGAGTACGTCGTCGCTTCGGACGCCTCGGCGATCGTGGCCCACACGAACCGGGCCTTCCCGCTGGAGGACTACAACGTCGTCAAGCTGACGCGCGATTCGATGCGCACGACCACCGTCGAGAACGTCGATGTCACGCCCAAGGTCATGCAGCTGGAACTGGAACTGGAACAGATCGAACTGGGCGCGTTCCAGCACCACATGCAAAAGGAGATCTTCGAGCAGCCCGCCGCCCTGCGCACCACATTCCGCGGGCGCCTGGACCGCCGCGATGGCAAGGTCGTGCTCGGCGGGCTCTCCGGCTACGCCAAGACGCTCGTCAGCGCACGGAGGGTCATCCTCACCGCCCAGGGCACGGCCCTGCACGCGGCCATGATCGGCGAATACCTGCTCGAAGACCTGGCCAAGATCCCCGCCGAGTGCGAGTACGCCTCGGAGTTCCGATACCGCAACCCGATCATCGAGCAGGGGACGGTCGTCGTTGCGGTCAGCCAGTCCGGCGAGACCGCCGACACGCTGGCCGCACTGGATGAGGCCCGCGACCGGGGTGCCCTGGCACTGGGCGTGATCAACGTGGTCGGCTCGACGATCGCTCGCGAGACCGACGCCGGGGTGTATCTGCGCGTCGGACCCGAGATCGGCGTCGCCTCGACCAAGGCCTTCACCGGGCAGGTCGCCGTGCTGAGCATGATCGCCCTGTTCATGGCCCGGCGACGGTTCATGTCCGCCGAGCAGGTCTGCCAGATGCTCGATGCCCTGGAGCAGATCCCCGACAAGATCCAGCGGATCCTGGACTCGGCCGACGAGATCCGCCGCGTGACCGAGCGGCACGTCGATCGGGAGAACTGGCTGTTCCTCGGGCGGGGGTACAACTACCCGACCGCGATCGAGGGCGCCCTGAAACTCAAGGAGATCTCCTACATCCACGCCGAGGGCATGCCCGCGGCGGAGATGAAGCACGGGCCCATCGCCCTGATCACGGACGGCATGCCCGCGGTCTTCATCGCCAACCACGGCGCCCAGTACGACAAGGTCATGTCCAACATCGAGGAGGTCAAGAGCCGGGGCGG
>Ga0114931_10000991_pt1 | contig 35822 bp, 26 predicted proteins | sample 2SBtaG_FD_89579 | JGI IMG/M metagenome (GOLD analysis project Ga0114931, IMG submission 89579) | Deep subsurface microbial communities from Kolumbo volcano to uncover new lineages of life (NeLLi) - 2SBTROV14_V59a metaG | ecosystem: Environmental > Aquatic > Marine > Volcanic | place: Kolumbo... | reverse complement strand
CTGTCGCCCCGCTGACGCCGTTGCCCGGCCTTGACGAGTTCAATGTAGCCGAAGAAAGCACTTCACATGGCACGCTGGCAACCGATCGCAACTTCCGCCGCTGCGGCATCGAGCCCTAGCGGCACCACGATGCCGACTTCGCTTTCGATCGGTGACTACTTAATCCGCCGCTTGCAGGACTATGGCTTGGCCCATTTGTTCGGCATTCCCGGCGATTACGTGCTTTTGTTCTACAACATGCTCGAAGAAAGCCCGATCGAGGTGATCGGCTGTACGCGTGAGGACAACGCCGGCTTTGCCGCGGATGCCTATGCTCGGGTACATGGCATCGGCGCGGTTTGCGTGACGTACTGCGTGGGCGGATTCAGCATCTGTAACTCGATCGCCGGGGCCTATGCGGAAAAATCGCCGGTGGTGATCATCACCGGTTCGCCGGGGTTGTGTGAGCGAACCAATAATCCGCTGCTGCACCACCGCGTCCGCGACTTTCGCACGCAGCTCGAAGTGTTCGAGAAGCTATGCGTCGCGGGAACCGAACTGAACGATCCGCTGACCGCCTTTCACGAAATCGATCGGGTGCTCGAGGCCTGTGCTCGATACAAGCGGCCTGTCTACATCGAAATTCCGCGTGACATGGTCAAGGTCGTGCCAAACGCCGTGCCTTCGTTCGAGCGCAGTGAACTGGTGAGCAACCCTCAGGCGTTGACCGAAGCGGTCGAAGAAGCGGCGCGGCTGATCTCCGAGTGTAAAAGGCCCGTGATGATCGCCGGAGTCGAGGTCCACCGTTTTGGCCTTCAAGACAAGGTGCTGGCGCTGGCCGAAGGTTCGCGGATTCCGATTGCCGCGACGATGTTGGGCAAAAGCGCGATTCGCGAAACCCATCCGCTTTACATCGGCCTCTATGAAGGCGCGCTGGGGCGCGAAGAGGTGACTCAGTATGTGGAACAGAGCGACTGCATTCTTCTGTTGGGCACGTTCATGTCGGACATCAACCTTGGCATCTATACGGCGAATCTTGACCCGGCCAACTGCATCTACGCCACGAGCGAGCAGCTTCGCATTCACCACCACCATTACCATGACGTGCTGCTGGGTGATTTTATTGGCGGACTGATCGCCCGTAAGCCGACGCCACCGGTTCACCCTTTGCCGAAACGCGAGGAACCGCCGCGTTTCGAGGTTCACGCCGAAACGCCGATCACGGTCGAAGCGATGATCGCCCGCATCAACCAGTCGCTCGACATTGAAACCATCGTGATCGCCGACGTGGGAGACGCGCTTTTCGGCGCTACCGAGTTGGTGACTCAGCAGCGAACCGAGTTTCTCAGCCCTGCCTACTACACGTCGATGGGCTTCGCCGTTCCCGCGGCGTTGGGGGCCAACGTGGCCCGCCCCGGTCTGAGAACCATTGTGCTGGTCGGTGACGGCGCGTTTCAAATGACCGGCATGGAGCTGTCAACCGTCGTGCGCCACGGTTTCTCCCCGATTATTATTGTGCTCGATAACCAAGGATACGGCACCGAGCGTTTTCTGCACCCCGGCCCCTTCAATGATATTCACCCATGGCAGTATCACCGGCTTCCCCAGCTTCTTGGCGGCGGAACAGGCTACGACGTGCGGACCGAGGGTGAGTTCGACTCGGCCCTGACCACGGCACTTAAGGATCGCAAGGCGATGAGCCTGATCCAGGTGCATCTTAGCGTTGGCGATTGCAGCCGGGTGCTTAAGCGACTGGCCGAACGCTTGAGCAAGAAGGTCTGATCGCCGACTCGATCGGCCCCCGCCGCTCGCGCGCGGGGTTACCACGATGTCGCAAAAGGCCGGCTTCGTAGGGCCGCTGCCGAGCTGTCACGCCGCGGCTCGGGTTTCCAGATGTCCTTTCAAGCCCGCTCTTTGGCTTGATTTGCGGATCGATTGACCGCAGGATAGGTGGCAATCCTTTCGCACTCTCCGACGACTGACCGAGGAATCTAAAACCATGCGCTGTGGTCCGTTGCTATTGTTCGTGGTGCTGCTGTTGCCTTATGCCGCCCAAGGGGCCGACCCCTGGCAACCGGCCGCGGGGCCGATGATGACGCGTTGGGCCGGCAAGGTCTCGCCCGATAACGCGTTGCCCGAATATCCGCGGCCGCAGATGGTTCGAGCGAAATGGATGAACCTCAACGGATTGTGGCAGTTCGCCCACGCCAAGCGTGGCGAACAACCGCCGCTAGGCCGACCCCTCAGCCGCCGGATTCTGGTTCCCTTTCCGGTCGAATCAGCGCTTTCCGGCGTGATGGAGCCCGCCGAGCGCGTTTGGTATCGCCGTACCTTCACGCTGCCGGCGGATTGGCAAGGCGGGCGCGTCTTGCTGCACTTCGGGGCGGTGGATTGGGAAACCACGGTCTGGATCAACGGCACGAGCATGGGAACCCATCGCGGTGGTTACGACGGGTTTACGTTCGACGTAACCGACGCCCTGAAAGACGATGGCGAGCAAGAAGTCGTGGTCGGGGTGTTCGACCCCACCGACGCCGGCACGCAGGCGCAAGGCAAACAACTGCGCACACCGCGAGGCATCTGGTACACGCCAACCACCGGCATCTGGCAAACCGTGTGGCTCGAACCGGTGCCCGCGGCCCACATTCAGAAGCTTCGCCTGACGCCCGACGTCGACCACAACCGGCTGCGCTTGGTGGTGCTTGGCGGCGGAACCGACGGCAGGCAACGTGTGCGGGCCGTCGCCCTGAAGGACGGTCGCGAGGTTGCCCGGGTAAGCGGACCGGTGGGTAGCGAGCTGCATTTCGATCTCGATCAGCCGCGGCTTTGGTCGCCGGACCATCCTTTCTTGTACGACCTGCGCGTCGAGCTGCAAGCCGGCGGCAAGACACTGGATCGCGTCGAGAGTTATTTCGGCATGCGCAAAATCGAGGTGCGGCCGGGCAAGACCGCCGCCCGCATGTTGCTAAACAATCGTGAGGTTTTTCAAATCGGCCCGTTGGATCAGGGCTTCTGGCCTGACGGGCTTTATACCGCTCCGACCGATGAAGCGCTTCGATATGACATTGAGGTTACCCGCAAGCTGGGCTTCAACATGACTCGCAAGCATGTCAAGGTCGAGCCGGCACGCTGGTATTACTGGTGTGATCGGCTGGGGCTGCTGGTTTGGCAAGACATGCCCAGCGCGCGGCACCGGCAGAAAGACAAGCCGCAATTCGAAGCCGAACTGCGGCGGATGGTCGAGGGACGCGGCAACCACCCGTCGATCATCATGTGGGTCGTGTTCAACGAAGGTTGGGGGCAATATGACACCGAGCGGCTGACTCGATGGGTCAAACAGCTTGACCCACAACGCTTGGTTTCCAACGCCAGCGGCTGGCACGATCGCCGCGTCGGCGACGTCTTGGACATGCACCGCTATCCCGGTCCGGCGGCTAACGTGCCCGAATCGCGGCGAGCCAATGTGTTGGGTGAGTTCGGCGGGCTGGGGCTGCCGATTCGCGGCCATGTATGGCCCCGCAAAACATGGAGCTATCAGGGCGTGGGCAGCGGAGACCAGTTGACGCTTGCCTACATGGGCCTGCTACGCGAGGTCTATGTATTACGCAAATCGCAGACCTTGCAGGCGGCCGTTTACACGCAACTGACCGACGTGGAGCGGGAAGCCAACGGGCTGATGACCTATGACCGCGCCGTCGTGAAAGTGGATCCCCGCCGCGTGGCGGCCGCCAACCGGGGCAAATTCCCGAAACCGCGACCCGTCGTCGAAGATTCCCAGCACACCCCGCATGTCTGGCGGTATACGCAAAGCCGCCCGGCGGACGACTGGCGACAAGTGGATTTCGACGACTCCGGCTGGGACGAAGGGCCTGCGGGTTTCGGCACCGCGGGAACCCCCGGTGCGACGGTCCGCACGACGTGGAAGTCCGGCGATCTTTGGCTGCGCCGCGAGTTCGAGTTGGCCAAAGATGGGATACCGCGCGAGCCCATGTTTCGTGTGCACCATGACGAGCGCGCGGAGATCTTCATCAACGGTGCTCCGGCGGCAGTGACCAAAGGCTTCACCACCGGTTACGTATTGGTGCCGATGACCGCCGAAGCACGCAAGACGCTGCATGCCGGGCGAAATACCATGGCCGTGCATGTCCATCAAACCGGCGGAGGGCAATACATCGACGTCGGCATCATCGATTGGAGCGATCAGCCCGCGGCTAAATAAACTTCGCGCCGCCCGCAGCCTGCCCCTCCGTACCAACATGACTGAGACAACGACTTCCCCATTATTATTGCCGAGGGCGAGCCTCATTTCCTGGGGAGCCAAGTACGCCTGGCAGGATTCGAACCTGCGACCTACGGTTTAGGAAACCGCCGCTCTATCCCCTGAGCTACAGGCGCAACATTTCTTCATTCTGTTCGTCCAATGGGTGGGCAAGGACGACTGTGGCGGTCGCTGGAAAACGAATGTGACCGCTGGTACGATTTAAGGCTTGCTCTTCCGCGTCGGTTTGCCCTCCCCTGGGTCGGCTCGCCCCTTTTTCCGGTTTGCCCGCTGTGTCGGCCTAGCTGCCGGCGCCTAGGCAACGTCAATTCGGCCCGTCGAATCTGGGAAAAACGCGGCTGGATTATCGCTTATTTGCTCCTGGAACGCGATGCTTGGGGAAGAGGGTTCGTGGCGGGGCAGCTTGCCTTGGGAGTGAGTTGAATATCTTCGAGAACGTTTGCGGGCTTGCGTGGTTTGGGACAGCCTTCGATTCGCCGCGCTTGTCTGCGTGTTAACCCGTCTGCTTGGGGGCTGTTGTGCCTTATGGCTGAAAGGATCGCGACCGTGAAAGTTCGCCACCTGATTTGGTTGCCCCGGCTTGTCATCGGCGGATTGTGGCTGCTAGCTTGCGCCAGGTTGATCATCGCGCAAGAGCATTTCAGCGACCTTCCGCGCCACGTCGGCTGGCAGGAAACGATTCGTGCCGCCGCAGCGCCACGTACGCAGGGTTTCTGCGCCGCTTGGGATGATCGTCTTGTGCGGGAAACGCGGCCGCGCGGGAATCGAGTCATCGGCTTGCCGGGCCACCTCGCCGTTGTCAAGCGTGCCGGCAGCGTGATGTTCACGGTCGCGGAGCAAACCGTGACCAAGGCAGCGGATGGCGAGGGGCAACCGAAGAAGAAAACGTTCCTTCGCTCTCCCAAGCACGGCGGCGTTTACGTGGTTGCCCATCGCGGCGCGCATCGGGGCATTCCCGAAAACTCGTTGCCCGCCTATCAAAAGGCGATCGAGCTGGGCGCGGACTTCGTGGAAATCGACGTGCGCACCACCAAAGACGGCAAGTTCGTCAGCATCCACAACGCAACGGTCAACGCCTATGCTCAAGGCGCGTCGGGCAAAGTCAAAGAGCTGACCTTGGCCGAACTGCGAACCCTCGATATCGGCTCGCGCGTCGATGCGAAGTGGAAGGGAACCCGGATTCCCACGTTCGAGGAAATTCTCAACCTTTGTCAGGGCAAGATCGGCATTTATCTGGACCTAAAAAACGCCTCGGTCCCGGAGTTGGTGAAAATCATCAAGCGACACGGCCTGGAGCGTGATGTCCTCTGGTATGCAAGCTTCAACCGACTGCGGCAGCTCAAAGAGGTCTGCGACCGATGCGTGCCGATGCCGGACCCGTATTTTGAAAAGAATCTTCCCAGCATTCTAAGGCGGCTCCGGCCCCGCGTGGTGGCGAGCGCGTTTGACCGCATCTCGCCGGGTTTTATCAAGACATGCCACGAAAACGGCGCGATCGTCATTGCCGACGAAACGAGCTCTGAAGATTGGCCGCGTGTTCTTGCTTGGGGGCTTGACGGAATTCAAACCAACGATCCCGAAAAGCTGATCGGCTTTTTGCAGAATCGCAAGGCGTCTGAGTGACATGCCGTCGAGGCCGTTTTCCGCCGCGCTGCTCAATGCCGGCAAAGATCAAAAAGCGAAGGTCACGCGGTCGGCATGTCGAGAAAATGAAGTTGATCCTCATTGACAGCCGGAGCTTCGCAAACAAGAAGGGCGTATCAAATCCCGCCGGTTGCCGGGTTTCCTGATGAACCGTTCCGCAAACGATCGAGTGCGTCGGCGTGCCATGGCGGCCTGTGCGGTGGCCCTCTGTGTCGCCCCGTTTGCCGCCTATGGAGCCATCCGTTCGCTCGGGGGCATGCGCAACGACGTCTTGCAGTGGGCTGCCACGGATCTGACCGCCAAGCGGCAATTCGAGTGGTTCGCCGATCATTTTGAAGGGCAACAACTGATCTTCGTCTCTTGGCCCGGCTGCCGCGTGGGCGATTCGCGGTTGGATCGCTTCGCCGCACGGCTACGTCTCGCGGCGCGTGAGGCATCGCTTCGCGGTAAGGTCCGCTTGATCGAAAACGTTACGACGGGCGCCGATGTATGGCGCGAGTTAACCTCGCCGCCGGCCAATTTCTCGCCGCGAAAAGTCTTTTCGAAGCTGCGCGGCGTTTTGATCGGGCCGGATGGGCAGACCAGCTGCGCGGTCGTCGTGTTGTCGGATCGGGGAACCGCCCGGGGCGCCGAAGCCGTGGCCGCCGTTCGTGCCGCGGCCAGCGGAGTCAGCGGGCTCGATCCACATGAACTGAAGCTGGCCGGCTATCCCGTGCAAATGGCCGCGGTCGACGCCGCAAGCCTAGCCACGATGTTCCGCATGGCCATCCCGGCCGGCGCGGTCGTGTTGCTTGCCGCGTGGGTTTTCTTGCGCAGCGCAACGTTGACGCTGGCCGTGGGATTGATGGCGGGCTTCTGTCAGGCTTTGAGCCTCGCGCTGGTGGTTTTCCTCGACCAGCCGATGAGCGGCATGCTGGTCATCATGCCGGTCTTGATCTTCGTCATCTTCATTTCCGGTGCCGTGCACTTGATCAACTATTACCGCGACGCGGTACGAGCCGTCGGTCCGTTGGACGCCCCCGCCGAAGCCTTGCGAGTCGGAGGATTTCCCTGCTTCCTCGCGGTCGCCACCAGCGCGCTGGGCGTGGCTTCGCTGATGGTTAGCCGCGTCCAGCCTGTGGATGCCTTTGCCCTCATGACAAGCCTGGGATTGATCATTACGGCCGTCGTGTTGCTGACTTTGTTGCCGGGCATGTTTCTGTTGCCGTCCACTCGTCTTCGCTCGACCGGCCAGGCTGCCAATTCGGCTGCCCCAAAAAGCTGGTCATGGCTGGCGCGGAACGTATTGCGGTTTCAACTTTGGCTGCAATTGATTTGTCTTGCCGCCGCCGTGTTTTGCGGTTTCGGTCTGCGGCACGTGCAAACCTCGATGCAGTTGGCGGATTTTTTCACGTCGGGCAGCCGCATCGTGCGCGATTACAACTGGCTGGAAAGCCGCTTGGGCCCTTTGTTCCCGGCCGAAGTTCTGCTTCGCTTCGAGCCGTCCGCCACGCTCGACATGCACGATCGGCTGCGGCTTGTCACGCGGGTCGAACGGGCGATTCGCGACAGTTTTCCCAAGGTCGCCACCGTCTCGGCGGCGACGTTTACCGAGCAACCCGTGCCGCGCGGCGGAGCACGCCAGACGTTGCGGCACGTCGTCATGACGCACCGGCTCGAACAGTCCCGCGCACCGTTGATGAAAAAGAAATATCTGGCCGTGCTCGATGGCGGTGAATATTGGCGCATCACGGTTCGTCAGCCGTCGCTGAGCGATCGTTCGTTTGATCAAACGCTAGCGCGGCTCGAAGCGACCGTCGCCCGCGCGCTGCGTGGTCCGTCGGTTGCCGGCGCGGACGATGTTTCGGTGGTCTATACCGGCCTGCTGCCGTTGGTGGCCGAATCGCAAGGTGAGTTGCTGCGGGGTTTGGTGTCGAGTTTCCTGACGTCCGTCTTGCTGATCGGCGGCGCGCTGATCGTGGGGCTGCGGAGCGTGCGGCTGGGCGTGTTTTCAACGCTTCCCAATTTCTTTCCCATCATCATCGTTTTCGGGGGGCTCGGCTGGCTTGGTCGACCCGTTGACATCGGCACGATGATGACCGCCAGCATCGGGCTGGGAATCGCGGTGGACGACACGGTGCATTTTCTCACTTGGTTCAAACGTGCGATCGACGCGGGGCTTTCGAGACCCGAAGCCGCTTACGCGGCCTATCTTCGATGCGGTGCCGCCATCGTGCGTACCACGGTGATCTGCGGAGCCGGCATGTTCCTGTTCGCCTTTAGCCGCTTTGGCCCGGCACGCCAATTCGGCAACACGATCTGCTGGCTTCTGGCCGCCGCTCTGGTCGGCGATCTTGTCCTGCTGCCGGCCTTGCTTGTCGGGCCGCTGGGAAAACTGGCGCTGCCCGGCAGCGGGCCTCAAGGGGAAATCGCCACCGACGGGGCGGCGCTGATCGCCGCAGTGGACCTTCGCCGATAAGTTCGAGTTGTCCGCCGAGAGCAATCTTGTCGGCAAGGTGAGCTGCTTGCCGGCGAGGTGAGTCGCATGCTCTGCCGCGATGTGCCGCGGGCCTCGAATCGGCGCCGGGTTGCTGCTATGGTTGCAACTGGACGGATTGTCGTCGCCTCGCCGTGGGTGCCGGTTTTGGAGCTAGGCGAGGCTCGCACCACACGCTTTGGGAGTTGTCAATATGACAGGACGTTGCCGCCGGGGTCTGTTGTTCGCTTTCGCCGTAGCCATGGCTGTAAGGCCGCTTTGGGCCGCGCCGCCCACGACGCCCAAAACGGGGCAGGTCGAGTACAAACCGGCCGCGAACGAAGCGATCGTGCCTGAGTTGTTCCACCTCGAAGCGCACACGTTTGCTTATCAAACGCATCCGGTGGCCACCTCGGCAAAGAGCTTCACGATCTCACAAGTCACGTTTCCCTCGCCGGTCGTAACTCCGCACAAAAACAACAACACGGTCCACTGCGAGTATTTCCGTCCCGTGGGCCCGGGGCCGTTTCCCGGCGTCGTGGTGCTGCATATCTTGGGGGGCGACTTCGATCTTTCCCGCTTGGTTTGCCGCACGTTTGCGTCCCACGGCATCTCGTCGCTGTTCTTGATCATGCCTTATTACGGACCTCGGGCCGAACCTGGAATTTCCACGTCGATGATCGACGCCGATCCGCGTCAAACGGTCAAAGGTATGACTCAGGCGGTGCTTGATATTCGCCGGGGGGCCGCGTGGCTGGCCGCCCAAGAGGAAGTAGACCCCAAGCGGCTGGGCGTGATGGGGATCAGTCTGGGCGGCATCACCGCGGCCTTGGCCGTCACCGCGGAACCTCGTTTTGAGAAGGCTTTCTTAATGCTCGCCGGGGGCGACGTGGCGCAAATCGCCTGGGAGTCGCCGCTGGTCAATGAGCTGAAAGCAAAGTGGGAGGCCGACGGCGGCACGCGTGAGAGTTTGGTCGAATTGCTCAAACCCGTTGATCCGGTTACCTATGGCGAAAACATTGGCGACCGCAAGATCATGATGTTCAACAGCCTGAATGACGAGATCGTTCCCCGCGCCTGTACCGACGCGCTGTGGAAGGCGTTCGGCGAACCGGAGATCGTCTGGGTTGACGCCGGGCATTACAGCGTGGCCCGCTTTATTTTCGACGCCCTGGCCAAGGCCACGCGGTTTTTCCAGGAGGACGGCAACGGTTCGTGAGCCGAAGGTTCGTGAGCCGCGTTTACCGACGGGCTCAGCCCGCCGCCGACTGACGGCGCGCGACCAGCACCACGCGCAGGTCGCCCACGTTGGTGTGCGTCGGCCCGGTCTTGATCAACCCGCCGAACGGCTCGAAAAAGTGATAGGCATCGTTGCGGCGCAGATACTCGCCCGCGTCGAAGCCACGTTGTCGGGCGGCGGCCGACAGCGGCCAGTCAACCAGAGCACCCGCGGCGTCGGTCGGGCCGTCTTCACCATCGGTGCCGCCGGAGAGCAGTGTAATTTCTCGCAGGTCGTCGCCTAGATATTCCAGCGCCGCCAATGCTAATTGCTGGTTTCGCCCCCCGAGCCCGCGGCGCGATTCGGGAGCAAGATGAACGATCGGCTCCCCCCCGCTGACCAAACAGTCTGGCCCGCCGTCTTCCCGCATGCGAACCGCCTGAGCGGCCAATCGCCGAGCGACCTCTTCGGCCGGACCTTCCAACTGAGTGGCCGATTGCAGCACATACGCATAGCCGAGTCGCACCGCCTCGCGCCCGGCGGCATCCACCGCCGTGGCGTTGTTGCCGAGAATCGTGTTCGTGACCTGGCAGACTGGCTTCGCGCGGGCCGCCGCTCGCGGTTGGCGAAGCACGTCGAACACGCGTTGGCCAACACCCGCCTGTCGGGCATGATATCGCTCGAGAATTTCCAGGGCCTGCTGGGCCGTCGAGTGGTCTTCGACGGTTGGTCCCGAGGAAATCAGGTCGAGCGGATCTCCGATCACGTCCGAGATCATCAGCGCCGCCAATCGGCCCGCGTGACAAGCTCGGGCCAAGCCGCCTCCCTTGATGCGGCTAAGCTGTTTGCGAACGGTGTTCAGCTCCTGGATATTCGCCCCCGCGGCGCTCAGGTGCCGCGTCACGGCCAGCTTGTCGTCAAGCGTGATGCCTTCTCGCGGGGCGGGTAGCAGCGCCGAACCGCCACCCGAGATGACGCCTAAGCAAAGGTCGTCCGCATCTAGCGAAGCCACGATTTCCAGGATACGGCGGGTTCCTTCGACGGCCCGCGGTGTCGGTTCATTGCGACCCGCCGGGCGACCGCCGTGAAGATGAATTCGCCGCAGAGGTCGCACGCAATCGTCCGGAACGTTCACCCAGCCGGCGACCTGCTTGGCTTCGAGCAAATCGGGGCCCAGTACCTCTTCGAGCGCGGCCGACATGCCGGCTGCGGCCTTGCCTCCGCCGACGACAACCAGCCGACGATACGCATCGAGCGGGATCACCATGTCCCGAATCCAAAGGTCGCCGTGCTCGACGCGAACCGTTTCGTGGATTAGGCGTTCTGCCCGAACAGCCTCGACGCCGGCTTGCCAAATCGCCCTCGCATCACGCCGCAATTGCTCCGCCGTACGTTTCACGGGCGATCCTGACATGAAAATCCAAGGAAAAAAGGAAAAGTGTCCCGCGTCGTACTTGGCTCGCCCTAAAGAGCGAATAGCCATGCAAAGCAAACTCAGCTCGAACCGAGGCGTCTTACCGCGTCAACAATCCGGCATCGATCACCAACTGCGACCCGGTCATATATCGGGCATCATCCGAAGCCACGAACAACACGGCTCGGGCAACGTCCTGAGGTTCGATCCACGGAACCGGCATCAGATTTCCGGCCGATTGCTCGGCGATCTGCTTTGGCGTGGTCCCTTGCAGTTGAGCGAGCCCGTCGTTCATCGGGGTATTCACGCCCGTGGGATGAATCGAAACGACACGAATCCCGTAAGGGGCCAGCTCGATCGCCCACGACTTGGTCAGCCCGACCAGGCCCCATTTCGACGCGGCGTAATGGCTAAGCCGGGCCATTCCGCGCAGCCCGGCAATCGACGAATTATTGATGATCACGCCGCGCTTCTGTCGCATCATCACGGGAATGACTCGCCGGGCGACCAGGAACGCGCCCTTGAGATTGATGTCGATCATCGTGTCCCACGCCGGCTCGCTCAATTCGTGAGCCAGCCCATAGGCGCAGATTCCGGCGTTGTTGAAAAGAATGTCGATTCGCCCCAACTCGCCGATCGCTCCGCTGACGGCCCGCGCGATGGCCTGATTGTCGCGAACGTCGGTCTCGAAGGCCACCGCCCGAACGCCCTTTTTGCGGCACGCCTCGATGAGCGACTCAAGCTCGTCGGCCCCTCCCATCGCATAGCCGGGATACGGAAGCGGCCGGCAGACGTCGAGCGCGACGATGTCCGCGCCCTCTTCAGCCAAGGCCAAAGCGGTTGCCCGACCTTGCCCGTGGGCCGCGCCCGTGATCATGGCCACCCGGCCGCGAAATCGATCTGTCACCGAAACGCCTCGCTTATCGAAGGCTTGCCCACGATGGTCGTGCGGGCCCTGCTTGATGTTGATCGTACGCCTCGGTTGACCATGCGTGCAACCGCCTTGGGTGTGACATGGCCGGGTTCCCGTTCACGCTACCCGCTGCTTCATTGACCACGCAGCCTGTTGATCACGGCACGAACGATTCTGACCGTTGCGGGCAACCTTGTGGCCGTCAAGTTTCTCGCTGATACGGTTGCAGATAGTCGTCCAGTTCGATTCGCAGCGCGTTGTTGAACAGATTCGTGGCCACCATCAGACCGCCAAAGGCCGTAATCAACACGAGCTCCGGCGGCTTCAACCATTCGCTTAGCCGGCTAAAAAGATCGTCCGACACGCCGTTCGCGTCACTGGCCAACTGACGCCCGTAGTCAACCACCGCCTGCTCGCGCGAATCCAAGCCGAGTTGTTCGGGGTCTTCGCCTTCCTCGATCAGCATGCGGCGAAAGAACGTCGAGCAGATCAAACAATCGGTCTGTGTGCTGATCGCATGCACGAACAGCATCGTCGCACGATGTCCCAAAACGGCCTCCACCTCATCATGCAGCGGGTACCACTGCATCAATGCCCGCAGCGCAGTCGGCACATGCGCCAAAGTCTGCTTCATGTTGGTGGTCCGCCCGTGGGCGGCGATGATGCGATCGATTTCGGCTCTTGTTGATGGATCGGCCTGTTCGTATATGACCGGCGGGATGCGGGGCACGGTATTTTATCCTCCTGCGAAAAAACATCCGCCCAGACGGAGACGCCGACACATCGTGGCACTTGAATCCGCTAAAATCAACGGCCCACCGCGGCGGGATGATCCACCGCAAGCCGAACGATCGAATAGGGAGCAGCCGCCGATGAATGAGAATGGCGTACAACAGCCAGTTCTGACCCATGTTCATACAGCCGGGGCCGGCGCGATCCTCGAGATCGTGATCAACCGGCCGAAGGTGCATAACTGCGTCGACGCCGACACGGCGGGCCTGCTGCTTGACGCCTGGATCCGGTTTCGTGATGACGACCGGCTTTCGGTTGCCATTCTACGCGGCGCGGGAGAAGAGGCCTTTTGTTCGGGGGCTGACTTGTCAGGGCTGGAGGGGTTGGCCCGGCTAGGACACTCTCCGGCCGAAATCGAACACCGCGTCTACTATGGGACCGGACCGATGGGCGGTTCACGGATCGTACAGAACAAGCCGGTGATTACCGTCTCCCAAGGGCACACGTATGCCGGAGGACTCGAACTTTTCTGCCACGGGCACATTCGCCTGGCCGAGCCGCAGGCGCGCTTTTCCGTGGCCTGCCGCCGTTGGGGAGTGCCGTTGGTCGACGGCGGAACGGCCTATCTCCCGCGGCTGCTGAATTGGGGTGCCGCGCTGCCGCTGATCATCACCGGTCAGCGGATCGACGCGCGGCGAGCCTACGAAATCGGCCTTGTCTGGGAGCTGGTCGAGCGCGGCCAAGGCGCCGAGCGGGCCATGGCTTACGCACGCCAAATCTGCGCGCAGCCGAAAGACGCTTTGCTGGCCGATCTGACGTCCACGCTGCACGGTTCGCACCTGTCGCTCGAAGAAGCCTTGCGGCTCGAGGCCCGCAACCTGGAGCCGGTGGTGCGTAGCCAGAGCATGCGAGACGGGGTCGAGGCCTTTATCAAGGGCGACCGCCACTGGTTCGAATAAATCACCTCGTCCGTCATAAGCCGTCGTAAAGCGGTCGGTATCAGGCAGGAGAGCGGGCGTGTTTTTCAGTGATCCGAACCAACTTGTTGCACGCCATTCTCAGCATAAGTAGTATGGGTTATGAAATTGTCTTCGGCCGCAGATCGACATCGTTGCCAGGTGCGTTGTTGCCCCCTTTTTTTATTGGCATAACCGACCAGCTCGCCGCCGTTGGAAGTTGCTTACCTCGAATTGACGAATCATCGAAAATTTGGTCGCCGAAATCGGAAGACTGGCGAATCACACCATTGATGGCCGTCCGGAGCAAAGTGCATGGAGGCGCCCCACCGGCGCGGCATTCGTACTGCGGAACCAAGGGAGTCTCCATGGCCAGGTCGCGGTTTGTCATAGGCGCCGTGTCGTCTGTTTTGCTTGTCGTGGCGTTTGCCAGTTTCGCGGTGGCGCAGGATCCGATTCTCGAGGATCTTTACGGCGACGGGGTGCACGCCTACTTCGCCGGCGACTATGTTCACGCCCATGAATATTTGACCGCCGCCAGCGACGGCGGGACCAACGATCCTCGGGTCTACTATTTCCGGGGCATGACCTATCTTGCCACGGGGCGTCCGGAACAGGCCAAGCAAGACTTCTCACGGGGCGCCGAGCTTGAAGCCGGAGATTCGGTCGAGTTTTATCCGGTGAGCAAATCGCTCGAGCGCGTGCAGGGGCGGCGGCGACTTATCATCGAGCGATACCGTAATCTCGCGCGCGTCAATGCCGCAAAGCAGTTGCGGCAGTTGCGATTCCAGCGGTACGAACGGATGCGAAGGTTGGAGCCTGCGCAGCGGCCGGATTCGCCTGAATCGGTTCCGCTTGATTCAACCCCGCCGCAGATCGAGAACCAGCCGAAGGCCTCACCGGCGGAAGCCGAACCGGAGATGCCTCCGAAAGAGAAAGCCGAACCGGAAAAGCCGGTTAATAAATCGTCTTCCGATCCTTTCGCGGACGACGCGCCTGCCGAAAAACCGAGCGCGCCGATGCCCGCGGCAGACCCGTTCGCGGACGAGCCGAAATCGATGCCTGCGGAAGATCCGTCTGCTTTGCCGCCCGAGAAACAGCCCGTGCCTCAAGCCGTGGACGAACCCAAGGAGATGCCGCCCGAGGAAAAGTCGAACGATGATCCGTTCGGCGGTTCTTCAAAAGCCAAAGACACAGCGCCGGCGAAACCGGCGGAGAAGCCGATGCCGGCCGATCAAGACCCTTTCGCGGCCCCCGACAACAAGCCCGCGAAGCCCAGCGCGCCCGCGAAGCCCGAAAAGTCGGCTCCGGCTGACCCCTTTGGCGGCGCGGCGAGCGACGATGACCCGCGATCCTCGATCGGTGAGCCGACTCCGTCGAAAGGCGAGGATGCCGATTCTTCTGGTCCGGGCCAACCAGAGAGTCCGGGCCAACCCAAAGCCGAGATGAAGAAACCCACGCCGGACAACAAGAAGCCCGATAAGGTCGATCCCGACGATCCGTTCGGATCGAGTGCGCCGAAAAGCAAAACCACGGCGAAAAAGAAGCCCCCCGCCGACCAAGGAAAGAACGCCAAAAGCGACGCCGAAAAAGAGACGGACGATCCTTTCGGCGACTCCTCGAAAAGTATGAAAACACCCAAGGCCGCTGATCCAGACGATCCGTTTGGCAACTAAACGGTTTATCCGCGTCGTTTTCGAAGTGGTTGGTAAAGCGGGTTTTTTCGCTGACCTGTATCTGCCAAGCTTAGCGTCCGTTTTCTTGTCCGCTGGCGCTGTGCAATCGTCCCGCGCGGAAGGCGGCCGCCATGGCCTTGGGAACCTCGGCTTCGGCCAACAGCACGCTCGCACGCTGCTTGGCGACATCGGCCTTCATCTCTTGTTCATTGGCCACGGCGATCGCGCGGCGGACTTCGGCCTTGGCCTGAGCCACGCGGGTGTCGGCTTCGGCCTGATCGGCCTGCAACCGGGCGCCAATGTTTTCGCCTACATCGATGTCGGCGATGTCGATCGAGACGATTTCAAAGGCGGTTTGTGCGTCGAGTCCTCGCGACAGCACCGCTTTGGAAATCCGATCCGGGTTTTCCATCACTTCGAGATGGCTTCCCGCCGAGCCGATCGAAGTGATGATTCCTTCGCCGACCCGGGCGACGATCGTCTCTTCCGTGGCCCCGCCGATAAGCTGCGCGATGTTGGTTCGTACGGTAACCCGGGCACGAATTCTCAATTCGACACCGTTTTTGGCGATCGCGCTGAGTGTCGGCTTGGCCGATTTTGCCGGGTTGGGGCAATCGATCACCTTGGGGTTCACGCTCGTCTGCACGGCATCGAGCACATCGCGTCCGGCTAAGTCGATCGCCGCCGCGCGGTCGAAATCCAGATCAATATCGGCCCGATGTGCCGCGATCAATGCCCGGATCACATGCAATACGTTGCCCCCGGCCAAGTAATGGGCTTCGAGACGTTGCGTGGTAATCGGGGCGGCGGGGTTGTCGGCGATGCTCGATTGAATGGCCATGATCTTGGCATTGACGATCAGGCGGGTGTGAACTTGCCTAAGGCTCATGCCGATCAGGCTAGGCAACGAAACCCGCGCATTCGACATGTAGGCCTGAAACCAGATCGGAAAGTAAAACAATCCGATCGTGACCAGCACCACCACAAACAGGCCAACGATCACGACCGCGGCCAGTCCTGCCAGGAGCGAAGCGGCACCCGCGGCCAGTGGCAAAGAATAGTCGAACATCGAAAGACGCCTCCGGCGTGAGTTGAGGTGCTAGTGAACCGAACCATCGTTTGGCAGTAGCATAGCGAATCGATGGCCCGCCATACAACAACAGCGTTTTCATGGGGTGCGAATCGATCGACATTGAGCCACGCCGCGAGAAGGCCTTGGCCCGCTGTGAAAAGAGAGGGGGACGCCGGAGCCGCGTGACCAAGACCAGGGATGCCTGCTAAGCGGACTTTGCGAGCGCCGCGGCGGTGGCAAAAAAAGAGACGGCCCTACATGGCCCACGGCTTTGGGGGCATCGCGCGGAAGGCCGGTTTCCCGGTCGGCCTGACGGCGAACCTCGATCAGGCGGCTTTTCGCGCCGATTGGTTCGCGTTGGCAAACCGAGCCGCGTTTCGCGCCACCTTGCGGGCGTAGGTATTTCGCCCGACGACTTTGGTGACAAACCGGTTGACCATCGCGGGCATCCGTGACATCGGCCTGAGAACGTCCACGATAAGAATCGCACGCATCTGGTGGCTTTGGTTGACTACCTCGTGCGGCCACGAATCGTCGAAGAGCACCGCTCGGCCTTCTTGCCATGTATACGGCTGACCGTTGACGATAATTTTCGGCGGATGATCTTGGGGAACCCGTAGGGCCAGGTGATATCTGAGATAGCCCAGATACGGCCCCTCGTGCATCGGAACCGACTTGCCGGGATCGAGAATGGAAAAAAACGCTTGGAACATATTCGGCACACCGTCCAAAACATGGCACGTTTCAGGGCACATTTCCCGATTGGCCCGCGGCTTTTGGCCCAGGATATCGAGCATGAACACGTTCCAATCGTAGGCCGTGGTGTTCGAGATCTTGGCTTCGCCGCTGTCAACCTCGTGATAGCGAGGCAATCGTGGGTTGCGCTCCATCAAGCGGTCGAATTCGGCCTGAATGGTCGCCGCGTGTCGCGTGACGTTCGTCAGCGGAGGATAGGTGGCTTCGATGTCGAAAAAGACGGGGCGATTCTCGCCGCCGACGTGTTTTGAAATGTAGCGATTCAGTAGCGACTTGGCGCCATGATAATCCATGACCGTTTCCTCGAGATAAAACAGCGCACGAGCGTAGCAGGAATCCGCGTGGCGAAATGCCAACGTGGATAACGTCGGTCGATGAGTCCGTATACTTTAAGCGAAACCACGTTTTCCAGCAGCTCGATTTTTACGTCGCGCGATAGCATGCTGTCACAAGAAATTCAGCCAAGATACCGGATTGCGATCATGCGCCGGTTTCGCGTTCGGCGACGGTGGCATGATCTTGCGATTTGAGCGGAGGGACGAATCGCCCTCCACGGACCCACCAATCAACGGCAAGCACGAACACGATCGCGCCGATCGCCAAGAGCAGCGCCAGAACGACCTCGCCGTCAAATTGTTTCGGAAACGTGTTGGTGAAGAGTTTGTGTTTCAGGTCTTCGATCTCCGGCGTCAAATCCTTCTTGAACGGCCAGATCTTGCGAAGCGAGCCGAACATGAAGCCGCACAAGACGGCCATGGTCAGGGCTTCGTGCCGCGCAAGCAACCAGCGCAGCAATTTGCTGAAGCTCAATAAGCCGACCGCGCAGCCCAAGGCAAAAAGGATAAGCGTCAGCAGCGTGTCCGCCGTGATGTGGTCGGCCGCTCCCGACAGATTGCCGGCGAAGATCAGACGCAGGCCATCGACGAATTGGCTGATTTTCCCCGTGACGTGCTCATACTGTCCCATGATCAGCATGATGTACGCGCCGCTGATGCCGGGCAGAATCATCGCGCAGATGGCCACCGCGCCAGTGAAGAACAGGTACGCATAAGAGCCCGACGCGTCGGCCGGCGTTTGCCCGACAAGCCACCACGCAAACCACGCGCCGGCAACCAGCAACAGCGCGGTCGCGGCGCTCCACCGCTCGATCATGCGGGCGACCAGAATCGCCGAGGCGAGGATCAGCCCGAAAAACAGCGACCAGGTCGGCACCGGCTGATGCAGCAGCAAGTAATTCATCAACTTGGCCAGACTGCCGACGCCGATCACGATCCCTCCACCCAAGGCAACCAGGAATCGTAAGTCAACGTGCGCGACGGCTTTTCGCCAGCGTCGCGAGGCGAGCAGCTCGAAGAGCTTCAGATCGAAATGGCTCAGCGCCGTGACCAAGCGTTCGTAGATGCCCAGAATCAACGCCACGGTCCCCCCGGAGACGCCCGGCACAATATCCGCGCCGCCCATCATCAGGCCGCGTGCCAATTGCAAGGCGTCGCCACTCCAGGGCTGAGGGTTTTGATCGGCGGTGTCGGTTGGGTCCATCAATTTGCGGCCTTTTCTCCGGGATGATTCAATCGCCATGCGAGTCGCCAATTGTATTTCGGCACGCGACGCGGCGAAACCGCGATACTTCTTACCCACAAGTTCCCCTGGTCTTCCGGCGTCGATCCCGCGATCGGCCTTGCTGGCACACCCTCAAGCACGCCGCTTGCGATTGCCCTCGCCTGCGTTGTCCTGGAGAAATATCAGAAAACACGAGGCATGAGCCACGGAAAGTGGACCGCGTTGGTCGTGCGGTCGGAAAGCGGGGCTGGTTTGTGAATCTCGCCTCTCACCCCCGAGCCTTGTGCGCTGACTCCCTAGTCTTTGAAGAGGGCTATGGAGTATGATTGATGCAGTTCTCGCGTGCGCTCGACCGGTCTCATGTCCCGGCTCTTTGGTCCGACGCGTGAATCGGAAGGCCTCTTTTCGCCGCTTTTGAATCGTTCCCCCGTCCGAGGTCGTCGATGGGCGTTCCCCAGGTTGTTATCGTCGGTCGCCCGAACGTCGGCAAGTCGAGCATTTTCAACTGGCTTGCCGGTCGCCGGCTGTCGATTGTCGACGATGCGCCCGGAGTGACGCGGGACCGGCTGACGCACCTGATGAACGTCGACGACCGCTATTTCGAGTTGGTCGACACCGGCGGGATGGGCATCGAGGATGAGGATCATCTGACCCAGCATATCGAGGCGCAGATTGAACATGCCATTGACTCGGCCGACATGATCCTGTTCGTGGTGGACTCACGTGAGGGCTTGCTTCCGCTGGATGAAGAAGTGGCCCGGCGATTGCGCTACGTCAAGGTGCCGGTTGTTTGCGTGGCGAACAAGACCGATGCCCAGTCGATGGACACCGAAGCCGATCAGTTTTACCGCTTGGGGCGCAGGAAGCTGGTGCGGACCAGCGCGACGCAAAATCGCGGCCGCGACGAGTTGCTGCGGATGATTCTCGAACGGCTTCCTCCGTCCGGCGCCGAAGGCGATTCGCCGCATGCCGAAACGGTGATGAAGGTGGCCATTGTCGGCCGTCGCAACACGGGCAAAAGCACGTTTGTCAACACACTGGCCAGCGCCCAGCGCGTGATTGCCAGCGAAGTGCCCGGAACCACGCGTGACAGTATCGACGTGCGGTTCGAATTGGACGGCAAGCCGTTCGTGGCGATTGATACCCCCGGCTTGCGGCGGCGCAAGAGCATTTCCAGCAACGTCGACTTTTACAGCATGCACCGCGCCCAACGAAGCATCCGCCGGGCGGACGTCGTGCTACTGTTCTTCGACGCCACCTCGCGCATCAGCAAGGTTGACAAGCAGCTTTGCGACTTCATCGCCGAAAATTACAAACCATGTATTTTTGTCGTGAACAAGTGGGACTTGTTATACGGAAGCATGCCGACGGAAAAGTGGGCCGATTATCTTCGCGACACGTTTCGCACCATGTGGTACGTGCCAATCGCGTTTATCACCGGACAGACCGGCAAGAACATCAAGGCGATGTTGAATCACGGACAAATGCTTTTCAAGCAGTCGCGCGAACGCGTGGGAACGGGTGAGTTGAACCGCTTGCTGCGCGCGGCCATCGAGCACAATCCGCCGCCGGTGTTTCACAACCGCCGACCGAAGATTTACTTCGGCACGCAGGTGGGCGTGCAACCGCCGACGATCGTGCTATTTGCCAGCCACCCGAACGCGCTGAGTCACCCGTATCGGCGATATTTACTCGGTGTCTTTCGCGACCGTTTCCCCTTTGCCGAGGTGCCGATCAAGCTGTACATCCGCAAGCGTGCCCATGGCGAAGATGAAACGCAGCGGGCCTCGGATCCCGATTTCGAGGAGACGGCACCGCCATGAGGCGGGAGAGCGGCTTTCGCGCGACTCCCGGCGCCATCGCGTTTAGTGGCGAAGCGAATCTTCGCGACCTCTGGTACGGGATTGATGTTTTAATTGCGATCTCGTGCAAATCAAGCGGTAAGTCATGAAGTCGAGAAGGTAAGGAGCCCTGGCGTGATCATCGGCGTGCCGAAGGAAATCAAACGAGACGAATACCGCGTGGCGATCTTGCCGGTCGGCGTGGATGAGTTGGCCCGCGCGGGTCATCAAATTTTGGTGCAGACCGGGGCCGGAACCGGTTCGGGAATTCCGGATGATGAGTACGCTCGGCACGGTGCTGAGTTGGTCGATCAGGCGGAAGCGATCTACGCCCGGGCGGACATGATCGTCAAGGTGAAAGAACCCTTGGCCGAGGAATGGCCCTGGCTGCGGCGCGCGCAGGTTGTTATCGGTTATTTTCATTTTGCCGCCGACCGGCCGTTGGCCGAAGCGATGCTTCGCTCTGGCGCGACCGCCGTGGCCTATGAAACGCTTCGCGATGACCATGGGCGGTTGCCGCTGCTGACGCCCATGAGCGAAGTCGCCGGCCGCATGAGCATTCAAGAGGGGGCCAAATATCTGGAACGCCCGCAAATGGGACGCGGCATTCTGCTCGGTGGCGTGCCGGGCGTGGCGCCAGCACACATCACGATTCTCGGAGGCGGCATCGTCGGCGCCAACGCCGCGCGGGTGGCCGCCGGCTTTCGGGCACACGTCGTGATTTTGGACGTCAATCTCGACCGGCTACGATATCTTGACGACGTGATGCCCGCCAATGTCGACTGTCTTTACAGCGACCGGCACACGATCCGCGACCAGCTTACCCAGGCTGATCTTGTGATTGGCTCGGTGCTGATTCCCGGTGCCAAGGCTCCACGGCTCATTCAGCGAGAAGATTTGCGAACGATGAAACCCGGCGCCGTGATCATCGACGTGGCCATCGACCAGGGCGGCTGCTGCGCGACGAGCAAGCCGACGACACACAGCGCGCCGACGTTCGTCGTCGACGGAGTGGTTCACTACTGCGTCACCAACATGCCCGGCGCGGTCGGACGCACCAGCACGTACGCGCTGTGCAATGTGACGCTGCCCTGGGTTCTGGAAATTGCCAACCGTGGTATCGCCAAGGCGGCCGAAGAACTGCCACCGATCGCCAGCGCGGTGAACATCATGAGCGGAGAACTGACCAACCGGGCGGTTGCCGAGTCGTTCGGCCTGCCCCACAATCCACGCTTCGAACGCTGAATCCGCCCGGAACTCAGACCGCTGCGCGGCGCCAACGGCGGCTCGTGCGCGAACCGGCGATTACATATCCGATGTCCGCGATTCCCGGCCGCGATCGTCGAATGATTCCGAACGACTTTTGCCCGGGCAGCGATCCTCGAATCACATCAGCGGGGTTTGGAAAGACCTGAGGGATTGCCGATGAACAAAACCGCCCACGACGCCGGCACGATTGCGACGCTCGAGTGGATTGGCGGCGTCGACGGCCACTTGCGGATGATCGACCAGACACGGTTACCGACCGAACTGGTAGAGCTTGATTGCCGCGACGTGGAGACCGTCTTCGAGGCGATCCGCTCATTACGCGTGCGTGGAGCGCCGGCTATTGGCATCGCGGCTGCCTACGGCGTGGTGATCGGCTTGCAGGACTTGATCGATGCGAAGGAGGCCGCGTTTTTCGCCCGGCTGCAAGCCGTGACCGCGCGGCTGGCGGAAAGCCGCCCGACGGCGGTCAATCTGTTTTGGGCACTCGACCGCATGACGCACCTTGCCGAATCGCTCCGCGCGGCGTCGGACAGCCGACAGATTCTCGAGCGTCTGCTCGGCGAAGCGAACGAAATTCGTGAAGAAGACCGTCGCATGTGCCGCGCCATCGGCCATTTGGGCGCCGCCTTATTGCACTCGGACATGGGGGTGCTGACGCACTGCAACGCCGGCGGACTGGCCACGGCCGATTACGGAACCGCGCTGGCCCTGTTTTTCTCGGCTCACGAGGCGGGCAAACGGCTGCACGTCTTCGTGGACGAAACGCGACCGCTTCTGCAAGGTGCCCGACTTACAGCATGGGAGCTTCAGCGCCACGGCATCGAGGCAACGCTCATCTGCGATTCGGCGGCCGCCGAGGTGATGCGGGAAGGCAAAGTCCAGGCGGTCGTCACCGGCGCGGATCGTATCGCCGCCAACGGCGACACCGCCAACAAGGTGGGCACCTACGGACTCGCCGTGTTAGCCCAAGCCCACCATCTGCCGTTCTACATCGCCGCGCCGACCAGTACGTTCGACCGTTCGCTCGCTTCGGGCGACCAAATTCCGATCGAACAACGCGATCCGCGCGAGGTGACACACGGCTTTGGTCGACAGACGGCGCCGGACGGGGTCGACGTCTACAATCCCGCCTTCGACGTGACGCCGGCACGCTTGATTCGGGCTATTGTTTGCGAGAAGGGTGTGATCGAACCAGTGACGACGCAGCGTATCGCCGAAGTGGTCGCGGCCGACCCTCGCCGCGGTTGACCGCGTTCCCCGTGATTTTGAGACGTTGCCCGAGGGCGCCGGAAAAATCGGGCAGCCGACTCGATGTGCCGCCCCGGTCAAACAGCGGTGCCACCCGGCACACCTTCCCCCGGCGCGCGACCGGAAGATCAAAGATCGCCCTCTAGCAGCACCGTATCCTCGTTCTCGTAAGCCGGGGCGCAGCAGCAAAGAAACACCAGTTGCTCGCTGCCGGTACAGGTGATTTGATGTTTCGCGCCGGGCGGGATGGCGATGGCGTCGCCGGGCCCGACTTCCCGCGTCTCGGAGTCCAGCCGCATTTGGCCGCTGCCGCGGAGGATGTAGTAAATCTCCTCGGTGTGCGGGTGGTAGTGAGGCATTGTCTTGCCGCCGGGGTTCAGGCGTGCCTCGGCTAGGCTCTGTCGGGAGATGCAGGAGTTGCGATGCGCCAGCAACTCACGGATTTCCGAGCCGTCCTTGGTCGCAAAGGCCGGCACCTGCTTGAGATTATGGACATCCATCGACGTTGCCTCTTGAATGAGTCAGTTCATTACCATCCGGATGATTCATCACCGGCTTAGAGCCACGTAGCAGACCGGTCATGGGTCATGTGGGTTCAAGTCTTTTCGTAAACAGCGAGTTGGGCCGGCGGATAACGACGAACATCCCACGCTTGAAAGTCGGGTAGCAGGGCGGGGTCGAACCGTCGATCGCTTTCGACCGTAAGCATACTAGCGGAAGGAATATGATGCATTAACCGCTCGATGAGGTCGAGCATTTCGGCCTCGCGGCCGACGTAAAACTCATACGGCGGGGAACAAAACACCAACCAACGCAGGGACGGCAAGGCCGGCAGATTGCGTACCCAAACAAAGGCATCGGTGCCGAGCACCTCGGTTCGATCTTCGAGCCCCAGAGTCGCAACATTCTGGCGAATGAGCTTGACGGTCGGAAAGTGCCGCTCGATGAGCGTCGCTCGCGCGGCACCACGGCTGAGGGCTTCGAGCCCCAAGGCGCCGCTGCCGCCGAATAGGTCGAGGGCATAAGTTCCCTTGACCGCGGGTCCAAGAAGGTTAAAAACGGCTTCTCGCAGGCGGTCTTTCATCGGTCGGGTGCGCGGCTCGCCGGTGGTCCGTAGCTTGCGACCGCGCAGCTTACCGCCGATGATACGTAGCGTTTCCGAGCGACTGTATGCCAGTCGCTTGGCGGTTCGTCCCGATTCACGCCATACGGTTTTTTCTTTTTTCTTGTGGATGCAGATCTCCCTTGCAGTGTGGACTCCCGATTTTATGGATTGATCGTACCGAACGCGGAGCCCGCGGAATACCGCCCCTGCGAGGCTCGCCGGCGGCCATGGAAAGTGGTGGTCGCCGCCATCCGAGCGGGGAATCGTCGGCGTCAGGCGTGCCCCGCCATTCCATTTTGTCACCGAAACGCCATAGAATTCAGCAGCTTGGCTCGTGCAACATCTGGTTTCTTCGCCGTGAAGCCATGCGTGCGGCCGGGCAACTCAATCTGACTCGTATCTTTTTTGAGAAAAAGGATCTCTCTGATGCACGTTCGCCATTTTCAAGTTTTCGTTCTCCTCGGAGCCTTGCTGCTGCCCATGCTCGCCGTGGCTCAGGATGATTCTTCCGCTCCCGCACAGAAAAAGGACGCCGCCAAACCCCAAACGCCGGCCGACGACAAGTCGGTGGGCGATTTCGACAAGCTTTTTGTTCAATGGAAAGATGTGCTCGCCCGGCTTCGCGAGATTCAAACCGAGTATCAGGTGGCCCAGGACAAAGACAAGCCCAAGCTCGAGCAAGAGTTCAACGGGCTGCTGGTGAAAGGTAGCCAGCTAGCGCCACAGGTTGCCCGGGCCGCGGAGAAGCGTTTCGCGAAAAACCCGAATCAGAATCAGGATGTGTCCGATTTCCTTGGCTCGATGGTTCGCACCTACGTCAGCCGCGACATGTATGACGACGCGATGCGCGTGTCCAACCTGCTGATCGAGCATGGCTATAAGAACAAAGCGATCTACAACTTCGCGGGCATCGCCTCGTTCGCGGCCGACGATTTCAGTGCGGCGAAGAAATATCTCAAGGAGGCGGAGAAGAACCAAGCGTTGGATGCCGAGGGCCGATCGCTTCTGGCCCAAGTTGACGAGTACCAGAAGCTTTGGGATCGGGAGCAAAAATTTCGCGCGGCCGAGGCCAAAGCTGACAATCTTCCCCGCGTGCTCATGAAAACCAGCGAGGGCGATATCACCTTTGAGCTATTCGAGGATCAGGCCCCCAACACGGTGGCCAACTTTATCTCGCTAGTCGAAAAAGGCTTCTACAACGGTCTGCCGTTCCATCGCGTGATTGGCGGTTTCATGGCTCAGGGAGGCGATCCACAGGGCAACGGAACCGGCGGTCCCGGCTATGCGATTGCCTGTGAGTGTTATAAGGATAACGCTCGGGATCACTTCCGTGGCAGCCTGAGCATGGCACATGCCGGCAAAGATACTGGAGGATCGCAGTTCTTCATCACGTTCCGGCCAACTCCGCATTTGAACCGCAAACACACCGTTTTCGGTCGGGTTATCGACGGCTTCGACGTGTTGGAGAAACTGACTCGCCGTAACCCCGGGGCCCAGAACGCTCCCGAACCATCGAAAATTATCGAGGCCACGGTCCTGCGGAAGCGGGATCACGAATACAAACCCGAGACGCTGCCCGCCCTGTAAGCCGGGCTTCCCTCACTGCGTGCTAGCAACGCTTGTGGGATTCATTCGGATCAAGAGCATATACGGCCACGCCCCCCGATCAGGGCGTGGCCGTTTTGTTATGACAAGCAAGCGTTTGTTTGCGGCGAACATGCGCCGCGACCCACCGCCCGCCGGAAATTTTCTAGGAAAACCGTCTTTTTCACGGGCACCGGACCGAAAAGGTGCGAAACTCTCGCTGATTGGTGAGCGTAAGATTCCAATTCCGAGGTCCATGGATCATTTGCTTGACTTGGGATTCCCCAGACTCTAACTTATTATCTTTGATTCCAATTCTAAACAGACACTTTATACGATCTGCTTATCACATGGCTTCCACTCAGTTGCGAGCGCTCAAGATTTTCTGCGATGTGGTTCAACAGCGAAGCTTCTCGCGGGCGGCAGACGAGAACCATATTTCACAGTCTGGAGCTAGCCAAACGGTCAACCAGTTGGAACAGCGCCTGGGCGTCAAGCTGATCGACCGTTCGAAGCGGCCGTTCATTCTGACTCCCGAGGGCGAGGTTTATTACGAGGGCTGCCGAGGGTTGGTCGAGCGGTACATCACCCTTGAAGACAAGGTCCGCACGCTGCACCGTGAGGTGGCCGGTCGGGTTCGAGTGGCCTCGATCTATTCGGTCGGGTTGCACCACATGAATGCTTTTACCGAAGTGTTTCGTCAGCAGTATCCCAAGGCGGACGTGCGGGTTGAGTATTTGCACCCCCACCGTGTTTACGAGGCCATCGCAAACGACAAAGCGGATATCGGCTTGATCAGCTTTCCGCGGTCGTCGCGCACGATCGAAGCCATTGGCTGGCGTAGTGATCCGATGTTGCTCGTTTGTGCGCCGTCCCATCGTTTGGCGCGGCGGCCGCGAGTTTCTCTCGAGGCGCTCGAGGGGGAAAAGATGGTCGGTTTCGACGGTGACTTGACGATCCGCCGTGAGATCGATCGCGTGCTGCACCAACATCAGGTCGAAGTCGACGTGGTGATGGAGTTTGACAATATCGAGACCATCAAGCGTGCCATCGAGATCGACGCCGGCATCGGCCTGCTTCCGGCACCAACCGTGGCGCGTGAAGTCGAGGTCGGCACGCTCGTGGCGATTCCTCTGACGACCGCTGATCTTATAAGACCGCTGGGGATCATCCACCGACGGGGACGTGAATTATGCAGCACGGCGCAGCGATTCATTGGGCTCTTGCAGCAGAAGAACGGCTCCGACAACACCAAACCCTCGGCTACAGAGCCCTCGGCTGAGGAAGCGCCGCGCGACAAAGTCTTCGTGACGTCCGGCAATGGCGGCCACGCACGGATTTCGGATAATTTGCGCTCGGCTGGGCAGAAATCATAAAACGGGATATTTGAAACATGCGAAAAAAATCACCGCGCGCCGGATTGGCCCAAGCTGTTTGGCCCCCCCAGCGGAGCGGACTTTATGACCCTGCCTTTGAACATGACTCCTGCGGCGTAGCGTTCGTCGCACATATCAAAGGCGTGCGCAGTCATCGGATCATCGTGGATGCCAACGAAGTGCTGCGAAACATGACCCACCGCGGGGCGTGTGGTTGTGAGCCGAATACCGGCGATGGCGCCGGCATCCTCACGGCGCTGCCTCACGAGTTTTTGCGCAAAGTTGCCCGTGACGATCTAAAGGCCGATTTACCCGCCGCGGGGCGTTTCAGCGCAGGGTTGGTTTTCCTGCCACGGATCGAATCCGAGCGGCTGCGCTGCAAACAGGCGGTCGAGCGGATCATCGCCGCGCAGCGGCAGCGGTTGATCGGCTGGCGACAGGTGCCCACGGATGCCAAAGGCGCCGATATCGGGCATTCGGCGCGGGCCTCCGAACCGGTGATCGAGCAACTCATGGTAGCCGCCGGCGACGATCTGGAAGGAGACGCCTTTGAACGGCAGCTTTACCTGATTCGCAAGCAGGCGAGCCGGTTGCTACGAACGGATCGCTCGTTGTCGCAGGCCAAGATGTTCTATGTCTGTAGCCTGTCGACCAAAGTCATCGTCTACAAAGGCCAACTGATGGCCGAGCAGGTGATGCCCTATTTCCCCGATCTTCGCGACCCGGACTACACGAGCCACCTGGCGATGGTTCATTCGCGGTTCAGCACCAACACGTTCCCGTCGTGGGATCGCGCGCAGCCGAATCGGTTCATGTCGCACAACGGCGAAATCAACACTTTGCGGGGCAACAAGAATTGGATGCGTGCCCGAGAAGGCATGGCGCGAAGCGAGCTTTTCGACGGCGAGATCAGCAAGCTGTTTCCCATCGTCGAGCCCGACTGTTCCGACTCGGGCACGTTCGACAACGTGCTGGAATTCTTGCTGATGTCGGGCCGCGAGCTTCCCGAGGCGATCATGATGATGATCCCCGAGGCGTGGCAGAACCACGAAACGATGCCCGAACACAAGCGGGCCTTTTATGAATTTCACTCATGTCTGATGGAGCCCTGGGACGGCCCGGCTTCGATCGCCTTTACCGACGGGCGGTATATCGGCGCGGTCTTGGATCGCAACGGCTTGCGTCCCAGTCGTTTCTACGTCACGCATGACGACGTGGTCGTGATGGCCAGCGAAGCCGGCGTGCTGCCGATGGATCCCGCCAAGGTCAAGCGCAAGGGGCGTCTTCAGCCGGGCAAGAAATTTCTGGTCGATTTCGAGCAAGGGCGTATTATCGCGGACGAGGAGCTGAAACGCGACATTGCCTCGCGGCGGCCCTATGCCGCGTGGCTGCGAGAGCAGCGTATTCGGCTCAGCGAGATCGAGGCCAATCACGAGCCGCACGGCTTTGCTCCCGAAACGCTGCTGCCGCGGATGCAGGCATTCGGTTTCACGCTTGAGACGATGAACTTCATGCTGCTGCCGTTGGTCCGCGAAAAGCGTGATCCGCTAGGCTCGATGGGGAACGATTCGGCGCTGGCCTGCTTGTCCGACAAGCCGCGGATGATTTACGACTATTTCAAGCAACTCTTCGCCCAGGTGACCAACCCGGCGATTGATTCGATTCGTGAAGAAGTGGTCATGTCGCTCGAGTGCTACGTGGGGCCCGAGCACAACTTGCTCGAGACCACCGAGCAGCACGCGCATCGCCTGTTGGTTCCGCATCCGATTCTTTCCAACGAACAACTGGCCGCGATCAAGCACCTCGACCACCGCGGCTGGCACGCGAAAACCATCGATATCACCTGGCCTCGCTCCGAGGGTACGGCGGGTCTGGCCAAGGCGTTGGACCGCATCTGTCAAGAAGCCGAAGAGGCCATCGACCAGGGCGACAGCTTGATCGTGCTGACGGATCGCGCGGTTTCGGCCGATCGAGTTCCCGTCAGCGCACTGTTGGCATGCGGCGCCGTGCATCACCATCTCGTGCGGGCAGCCAAGCGTACGCGGTTGGGAATCGTCGTCGAAACCGGCGAAGCGCGCGAGGTGCATCACCACTGCTTGCTGGTCGGCTACGGCGCGGATGCCGTCAATCCGTACTTGGCGTTTGAATCCCTGTGGCAGGCGCGGCATGACGGGTTGGTCAAAGACGACAAGCTTGACGACGACCACAAACTGGTGGCCGCCTATCGCAAGGGCGTGGCCAAGGGCATGCTCAAGGTCATGGCCAAGATGGGCATTTCGACCTTGCAGTCTTACAAGGGGGCACAGATCTTCGAGGCGCTCGGGCTTCGAGACGAGGTCATCGATCGCTGCTTTACCAGCACCCCCAGCCGCGTTCAAGGCGTGGGCTTCGAGGTGTTGGCCAGCGAACTATTGCGTCGCCATGAGCTGGGATATCCCAAGCGCCAAAGCGTCAGCCTGCCGGTCTTGCCGAACCCCGGCGAGTTTCATTGGCGGGCCGACGGCGAGCAGCATGCCTGGCAGCCGCGGACGATTGCCAACCTTCAGGTCGCCGCCCGCAACAATGACGCATCGGCCTATCGGCAATTTGCCGACCGGCTGAACAACGACGCCCGGGCCCGCTGTACGTTGCGGGGGCTCTTGCAGTTCAAACGCGATTCCAACCGGCCCCGCGTCCCGCTGGAGGACGTTGAACCGGCCAAGGAGATCGTCAAACGCTTTTGCACTGGCGCGATGAGCTTCGGTTCGATTTCGGCCGAGGCGCACGAAACCTTGGCCCTGGCCATGAATCGCATGGAGGGCAAGTCGAACACGGGCGAAGGCGGCGAAGACTCCGAACGTTTCAAGCCACTGCCGGGAGGCGACACCAAGCGATCCGCGATCAAACAAGTGGCTTCGGGACGGTTTGGCGTGACGATCTGGTACTTGAGCAACGCCGATGAGTTGCAGATCAAGATTTCGCAGGGTGCCAAGCCGGGCGAAGGCGGCGAATTGCCCGGGCGAAAGGTAGACGAGAACATCGCCCGCATCCGTTACTCGACCCCGGGCGTGGGACTGATTAGCCCGCCGCCGCACCACGATATCTATTCGATCGAGGATCTCAAGCAACTGATCCACGATCTGAAGAACTCGAATCCCTCGGCGCGGATTAGCGTCAAGCTGGTCGGAGGTCGGGGTCGGCACGATTGCCGCCGGCGTAGCCAAGGCGCACGCCGACCACATTCTTATTTCCGGCGATACGGGCGGCACCGGAGCCTCGCCGCTGACGAGCATCAAACACGCCGGCTTGCCCTGGGAGTTGGGCATCGCCGAAACGCACCAAACACTGGTGATGAACGACCTACGTTCGCGGGTGGTGCTGCAAACCGACGGCGGTTTGAAGACGGGCCGTGACTTGGTGATCGCCGCGCTCTTGGGAGCCGAGGAATTCGGCTTCGCGACGGCACCGCTTATCACGCTGGGCTGCATCATGATGCGTAAGTGCCATCTGAACACTTGCCCCGTGGGAATCGCCACGCAGGACCCGGAACTACGGAAGAAATTTACCGGCAAACCGGAACACGTGGTCAATTATTTATTCATGGTGGCCGAGGAAGCACGAGAGATTATGGCCGAACTTGGCTTCCGCACGCTGAACGAGATGATCGGCCGCGCCGACGTGCTGGAAACCAACGCGGCGATTCGACACTGGAAGACCGACGGGCTTGACTTGACCTCGATCCTCGCGCCGGCTCGGCGACCACACGATGAGGTTGACGTCCGCTGCACGAAAAAGCAGGACCACGGCCTTGAAAAAGCGCTCGACAACAAGCTGATCGAGCTTGCCCGGCCCGCGCTCGACAAGAGAGAAAACGTCTTTCGCGAATTGCCGATCGTTAATACGAATCGCACGGTCGGCACGATTTTGAGCCACACGATCGTCAAGCGGTTTGGAGAAACCGCGCTGCCTGACGGTACGATTCACTTCGAATTCACCGGTTCGGCCGGCCAAAGCTTCGGTGCTTTTCTGGCACGCGGCGTGACGCTCGAGCTCGAAGGCGACGCCAACGATTACGTCGGCAAGGGGCTTAGCGGCGGGCGCGTGGTCATTTATCCTCCTGGAAACTCTACGTTTGTCGCGGAAGAGAACATCCTGATCGGCAACGTCGTGCTCTATGGCGCCACGGCCGGACAGGCCTTTTTCCGCGGGCGAGCCGCCGAACGTTTCGCCGTGCGAAACTCGGGTGCCACGGCCGTGATCGAAGGTGTGGGCGACCACGGTTGCGAGTATATGACCGGCGGGCGCGTGGTGATTCTAGGGCCCACGGGCCGCAACTTCGCCGCCGGGATGAGCGGTGGCATCGCCTATGTGTGGGATGTGGAGCATAACTTTCTCGAACATTGTAATCTCGGCATGGTCGAACTTGAGAAGGTCACGGCTGACGAAGATGTCGCGGAGCTGAAGAACCTCATCGAATGGCATCGACAACACACGCAGTCGGCCGTCGCGCAAGGGGTGCTCGATCGATGGCCGGAGGTGCTGGATCAGTTCGTCAAGGTGATGCCGATAGATTACAAGCGCGTGCTCGAAGAACAAAAATACAAATCGGTCGAGGTAGTCGCCACGGCCTGAAAAAAGTCGCGGGCTTAGCAAGTCTGGGCTTCGCCTGCCTTGCCGTCGGCGTTGTTACAACGCTCGCGACGAAGATGATAAAGCGGCCGCTGACGCTCAGTGGCCCAGCGAACTATTGACCGACGGCCCGGTGCTTTGCGGGCCGACGATCCTTCAGGAGTCAAACTTCCGATGGGAAAACCAACCGGCTTCAAAGAATTTCCGCGGCAAACGATCCCTTATCGCGATCCTTTGGAGCGGATTAACGACTATGGCGAGTTCCAGTTGCCCGTCGTCGAGGATCATTTGCGGACCCAGGGTGCCCGCTGCATGGACTGCGGCGTGCCGTTTTGCCAATCAGAAACCGGTTGCCCGGTCGATAACTTGATTCCCGAATGGAACGATTTGATTTATTGCGGCCGCTGGCGCGAGGCGCTAGACCGACTGCACAAGACGAACAATTTTCCGGAGTTCACCGGCCGCGTTTGCCCGGCGCCATGCGAGGGGGCCTGCGTGCTGGGGATCATCGACCCGCCGGTAACGATCAAGAACATCGAATGCACGATCATCGATCGCGGCTTCGAGAAAAACTGGGTCAAGGCCGTCCCTCCCAAGACGCGAACCGGAAAACATGTGGCCGTCATCGGCTCCGGGCCGTCCGGCCTGGCCGCGGCGGCTCAACTGAACCGCGCCGGACACAAAGTCACCGTTTATGAACGTGACGACCGAATCGGCGGGCTGCTGATGTACGGCATCCCCAACATGAAGCTCGACAAACAGATCGTCGAGCGGCGAGTTTCGCTGATGCGCGACGAAGGCGTCGACTTCGTCACGGAAGTTCACGTCGGCCTCGATGTCGAGGCCCAGCAACTTGTTGAACAGCACGACGCGGTGCTGCTGGCCTGTGGAGCCACCAAGCCGAGAGATCTTCCCATTCCGGGGCGAGACCTTAAGGGAATCCACTTCGCCATGGAGTTCTTGCGGAAAAACACGAAAAGCCTGCTCGACTCGAAGTTGACCGATGGCCGCTATATCTCGGCCAAGGACAAAGACGTCGTGGTCATCGGCGGCGGCGACACGGGCACGGATTGCATCGGCACCTCGATGCGTCATGGCTGCCGCGGCTTGGTGAACTTCGAGCTGCTACCACAACCGCCGGCCGAGCGGGCTGCCGACAATCCTTGGCCACAGTGGCCGCGGATCTTTCGGGTGGACTATGGGCACGCCGAAGTCGCCGCCCGCTTCGGCGATGATCCTCGCCAATTCAGCATTCTCTCCAAGGAGTTCGTCGGGAACGCCGACGGCCACGTCACTGGGATCGAGACTGTCAGGCTCGACTGGCAAAAGAAAGACGGCCGCTGGCAGATGGAGGAAATTCCCGGTACCGAAACCCTCTACAAAGCAGACCTCGTGCTGCTGGCGATGGGCTTTCTCGGGCCGGAAGAAACGCTCGTGCCGCAGTTGGGTCTGGAGACCGACGCCCGCTCGAACTTCAAAGCCGAACAGGGCCGCTATGCCACGAACGTCGAAAAGGTCTTTGCCGCCGGCGACTGCCGCCGCGGGCAATCGTTGGTCGTGTGGGCCATTCATGAAGGGCGCGAGGCCGCCCGGGCCATCGACTGCTATCTGACGGGAGATTCGGCCCTGCCCGGCATGGCCCAATACGCCGCCAGCCCGGCGACGTCGGTGTAGCCGCCATTCTTCGATAACAGGCGATCCGCTTACCGCATGCCGGCAAGCCAGTAGGTTAGCAGAACGATCGCACCGACCAGCAGCCAGGCCAGGGCGAAGCCGCCGAGATCAACGCGGTTGAACCGCGGAATCTCGATATCCGGATGATTGATCAGCTTGGCGATCGGCGGCTCGGGGTTTTCCGGCAGCGTGCATGGCGCCGCGACGTGCTCTCCGCTGCGCACCGGGGTACGCAGCAAGAGGAAGAAATGGTCGAGCTTTTCGCGCGGCGTGCGTCGCGAGAGCAAACTGACGATTAGTCCGGAAACAAGCCCCACGCCCAGATAAGCGAAGTACAGCCACGCTTCGCGTACCTTGCTCAAATCGTCGGTCATGGCGAAGTGCAGCGCGTCGACCTTGGCCACGAGATGCGGAAAGTAGGCCACGAAGGCCCAGGTTACGTAGGCGGCGATGCTCGAGACCCAAACGGCCAGCGGGGTCCAACCGCGCCAGGCGATGCCGATCCACAAGCTAATGCCGATGGCCGCCGGCGTTTTAATGATCACCTGCAGCGCGTGAATCACGTCGGTGAACGTCGTCTGCAAGACGAGCGCCAGCAAGACGATGCCTAGTCCGGCGATGCGGCCGACGCCCAGGTAATGCCGCTGCGAACGGTTGGGAACCAGAAACCGGCGATAGATGTTCTCGGTAAACAGCCCACTGGAAACGATCATCTGCGCGTCGCTGGTGCTCATGATGGCGGCCAACAGCGACGCCAGCAACAGGCCCACCAGGCCGGGCGCCACTTCGGGCAGGATGTCGTAGGCCGCGCGGCCGAACAGTCCGTCGGCGAAGTCGCGATCCAGCTCTCTGTCAAACGGGTGTGTCGCTTCGCCTTCGGCGGCAACCGACGAGTTGGGCGGCGTGAGCCTTTGGCGAACGTCTTCGGGAAGCGGCGACAGCGAGGGCGATAAATACCAGACAATGCAGGCCAGCCCGGTAAAGGTCCAGGCGATCGTGCAAAACCGTTTGATGAAATTGCCAAAGGTGAAGCCGAAACGACCTTCGAACTCCGTTTTCCCGGCACCGCAAACCCCCATGATGTGTGGCTGCACGACGATGCCCGCCAAGGCCGTGAGCGAGAGCATCACGACATAAAAGAGATCGATCGGCTCACGCCCGAGAATGGCCGCCACCTCGGGCCGACCGAATAAATCGAACATGCCCTGCTTAACTTCGCCAAGCGAATGTAGCCCCTGAAAGCCGCCGATCTTTCCGAATACCCACGGCAAGAGCATGAACGAAAACGTGATCGTCAGAATCCCCTGAACAAAGTCGGTGATGATCGCCGCGCCAAGCCCGCCCGCCATGCCGTAAGCGACGAACAGCGCGGTGATGGCCAGAATGGCGATTTCGTAGCCGCTCAAGCGGCGCATGCCCGTTTGTAGTTGTTCGGTGTCGGTGTCCCACTTGACCTCGGGGACATGGATGTCGAGCGTCACGGCTAGCGTATCGAGTTGTCCGCCGGTCAGTGCGCTGACCATCTTGCCGCTGCTATAAAGGCCCCCGGCGATAAAGACGATCGACATCATGATGCCAAAGATCGAGTACAGCGTGGCCGTGCTCGTGTCGTATCGTGCCTCGAAAAAGTCACTGGTGGTCAGAGCCCGCATGCGGCGCAAGATCGGCGCGACAAGCCAATAAAAAGGCGTGGCCCAGAGCCACAAGAACTGCCACCAGATGCCTGCCAGCCCGGCACGCCATGTGCCGGCCACCACACTGACCGCCTGCTCGCTGCTCGTGCCGGCGCCGAAGGCGAAGAACATCATGAACACTTTGCCGAAGCGGCGTCCGCCCATGAAGAAGTCGGCCATATCCTTGACTTTTAGATAGGCCGTGACGCCGATCAGCGTGACCACCACGAGATAGGTGATCACGACGGCCCAGTCGATCCAAGTCAAACCCAACCATTCGGCCATCAAGAGCCCACCTTCTTCGTCGGTTGTCATGAAGCGACCGGCGGTCGCCAGCCAGATTGGCAGGATCGTACCCCGTGGTCGGTTCGGACTCAACCAGCGGTGGCGCAGCAGCCGTCAAAACATGCTTTCCAGCCGTTTTAGCATGTGTTCCAGCGCTTTCACGCTGTCGGGCGATTCCCAGACACAGCGACTGCCTTCTTCCCGTCGGTCAAATAAACATGAGAAATAGTTTATTTTTTTGTTGAGTCCTCAAGGCCGTGCGGTAACAATGCACGTGGTGTGATATTCTGCGGTTGCTGTATTGCAGAGAAAACTCGGCAATTTTGTTATTGCGGCGACGGTTGGCATCCAGCGAGCTACGCACCGCAAGCGGACGGTCTGCTGCTCTTGCTACAATAGATGGGGTAACGCTCGTGAAAGGGGCTTTGGTCACGCGCCGGCTTATGGCTGGGATTGCGCTGTTGTTTCCGGGGGTCAAGCCGCTCTTGGCGGCCGATCCGACGT
>Ga0114931_10000990_pt1 | contig 35835 bp, 30 predicted proteins | sample 2SBtaG_FD_89579 | JGI IMG/M metagenome (GOLD analysis project Ga0114931, IMG submission 89579) | Deep subsurface microbial communities from Kolumbo volcano to uncover new lineages of life (NeLLi) - 2SBTROV14_V59a metaG | ecosystem: Environmental > Aquatic > Marine > Volcanic | place: Kolumbo... | reverse complement strand
TGGATTATGCCTTGCAAAGGCGGAGAAATGATGTAAACTGTACCTGTAGGTCTACAAGTCGGATTAGGTGGCTTCTTTGTGGTCTCAGACGTGCGAATATGCTTTGCGAGCGATGACGGTGATTGCCCGGGCGAAACCGGGGCAGCCGGTGCTTGCTCGGGACATCGCGACGGACATGCAGATCTCGCACCAGTACTTGCAAAAAGTGCTTCGCGGACTCGTGCTCAGTGGGATCTTGAACAGCACACGCGGTATCGGCGGCGGATTTCAGCTCGCAAAAGCGGCCTCAAGTATTCGCTTGAGCGAGATTATCGGCGTGTTCGACGATACCGCCGCACGCACACGATGCCCGTTCGGAAATCCGGGCTGCGGGCATTCGCAGCCTTGCCCGGTGCATCACAGGTGGACGCGGGTGGTCGCGGTCTACAAGGAGTTTCTCGAAACGACGACGTTGCAGGATCTCGTGGAGTCCGGAGGTCCAGAACCCTCTCATTTCGCATAATTGCGGAGTAATAGGTCAGGAAGTCTGTGGTAAACGGGCAGAATCCAATCCAAGTCGAAGTCCCCGGCGAAGGTTACTGGCGTCGCCAGATCAAGTGTCAGGATGCCTGTCCAGTGCATACCGACGCACGCGGATACGTGCGGGCGATCGCGCGCGGCGACTATGAGAGCGCCTACCTGATCGCACGCGGGCCGAACCCCTTGGCGAGCATCTGCGGCCGCGTTTGCGGCGCGCCGTGCGAAGCGGCCTGTCGCCGCGGCGATATCGATCAGGCGATTTCGATTCGGGCGTTGAAGCGGTTCGTCACGGAGCGTCACGGGCCGGAGTCTTCGTCGCTGCGTCCGCTCGAATTGATCGGGCGTGTGCTCGGTGATCGCGAGCGGCGCGAGTGCGGCGGGGCGGAGGAATTGGGCAGCTTGCGGAAGCTGCTGAAGGGTCTCGACAAGCCGCCCGCCGACGCGAAGCGCGTCGCGATCATCGGGTCCGGGCCGGCGGGGTTGGCGTCGGCGCACGATTTAGCGCTGCTTGGGCATCAATCAGTCGTGTTCGAGATGGAGCCGATCCCGGCGGGGATGCTCGCGGTCGGGATTCCGGAGTATCGCCTGCCGCGTGATTTGATCGAGGCGGAGATTGAGGTGATCCGCGGGCTGGGTGTCACGTTCGAGTGCAACACGCAAATCGGGGATCAGGTCGCGCTCGAGCAACTGCGGCGCGAGTTCGACGCGGTGGTGATTGCGGTCGGGGCCAAGTATTCGCGCGAGCTGAAGATACCCGGCTCGGACGGTCCGGGCGTATTCGGCGGGGTCGAGTTTTTGCGCGAGGTCGCGCTGAAGAAATAGACCGGGCTGGGCGAGCGCGTGCTGGTGATCGGCGGGGGCAACGTGGCCTACGACGTGGCGCGCTCGGTCATCCGACAGGCGGAGATGGATGTTTCACGCACGGCGCTGCGGCAGGCGGGTGTGCGTCACGTCGACATGGTTTCGCTCGAGAGTCTCGAAGAGATGCCGGCGGACGATCTCGAGATCATTGAAGGCGACGAAGAGGGGGTACGTCGCCATCATCGGCTTGGTCCGAAAGAGTTCCTGCGCGACGAGCGCGGCAAGGTTCGCGGCGCGGTCTTCAATCGCGCGACGCGCGTGTTCGACGAAAACGGCAGGTTCTCCCCGCAGTTTGATGAGCATGAGACGGTCACGATCGAGGCGGACACGATTCTGTGGGCGATCGGGCAGCGCCCGGACCTTTCGTTCGTTCCCAAAGACGGCGATGTGCGGCTGACCGAGCGCGGCCTGCTCGAGTGCGACGCGGGGCGCGGCACGACGACGGCCCGCGATGTGTTCGTCGCCGGCGATATCGCGACCGGCCCGCGGCTGCTGATCCATGCGGTCGCGAGCGGCAAGCAGACGGCGCGGACGATCCACGAGTTTCTCACAGGCAGCGCGCCGCGGGCCGAGCAGACGATGCTGCACCTGCCGCTGCTCGACTATCGGCGTGAGGCCGACTACGAGAAGCATCCGCGCGTGAACGTTCCGACGCGCAGCGCCGCGGAGCGGCTCGGGTCGCAGGACACGATCATCGAGACCGGGTTCACGCCTGAGTTGGCATGTCGCGAGGCGTCGCGCTGTCTGGACTGCGGCGTCAACACAATCTTCGATTCGGACAAATGCATTCTGTGCGGGGGGTGCGCGGATGTGTGCCCGGAGCTGTGTCTGCGGCTGGTGCCGGTGTCGGCGTTGAGCGGAGGCGACGGGCTGGATGATCTTCTCGCGGAGCGCTATGCGCCGGAAGAGTTGGGAGTCGCGTCGGCGATCATCAAGGACGAGAGCAAGTGCATCCGTTGTGCGTTGTGCGCGCAGCGCTGCCCGGTTGATGCGATCACGATGGAGCGGATGACCTTTGAAGCCACGTGGGCGGAGGATTGAACGTGTCAGGGAAACCCGATCCACAGGCAGGCCGCACGCATGCCGCGCTCGAGGAAAGCCCGCGGTTCGCGCCGCCGCCGTCGCGGCGCGATTTTCTGGGTCTGGCTGCGGTGTGGACGTCGCTGGTTGCGTGGGTAGCGGCGGCGATCGGCGCGTTGAAGCTGCCGATGCCGTCGGTATTTCCCGAGTCGAGCGCTCAGCTCAAGCTGGGGCAGCCTGATCAATTCAAGCCGGGCACCGCGACGCACATTCCGGAGGGGACACTGTGGGTGTTCCGGGATGAGCAGGGTCTCTACGCGATCTCAGGGGTGTGTACGCATCTGGGTTGCATTGTGGCGCGCAAGAAGGACGGGCGCTTCGCGTGTCCGTGCCACGGATCGAAGTTCGCCGCGAACGGCAAGGTGACGGGCGGACCGGCGCCGACGGGGCTGCACTGGCTGGCGATGACGATCGCGCCGGACGGTCAACTCGTGGTGGACAAGGTGAAGACGGTGGCCGCCGGCACGCGGTTGCTGGCCTAGTCGCTCAGGAGCGAAGGATGCCGGACTCAGGAACAAAAGAACGCCGCGACGCCGCGAAGCCGAGCGTCACGGGTGCGCGTGAGGATTCGCAACCCGCGCACGACGGAAGCGCGATCGGCGAATACCTCTCGAACCTGGCGCATGTGCCGCACTCGCTGCGCGAATCGATCGTCAGGCACGGTGCGCCGACGTCGGAGCGCGCCAAGTCGCAGACGATCTTCCAGAACTTCTTTCTGCACATTCTCAGCGTGCGGATCCACAAACACTCGCTCAAGTTCTCGACGACACTCGGGTTGGGAATCATCACGTTGGTGCTGTTCGTGCTGCTGACGCTGACGGGCATTCTGTTGATGGTGTACTACAAGCCGTCCGTCGCCGAGGCGTACGACTCGATGAAGGACATCCAATCGGTCGTGCCGACCGGGCGGTTCATGCGCAATATCCACCGCTGGGCGGCCCACGCGATGGTGGCGTGTGTGATTGTGCATATGGCGCGCGTGTTCTACACGTCCGCGTACAAGAAAATGCGCGAGTTCAACTGGGTGCTCGGGATGATGCTGTTCGTCCTGACGCTGCTGTTGAGCTTTACGGGTTATTTGCTTCCATGGGATCAGCTCGCGTTCTGGGCGATCACGGTCGGATCGAACATCGCTCAAAGCCCGCGCGAGGTCACCGACGCGCTCGGGCTGACCGCATACTTCGACCCCGGCGGCTTTACCAAAGAACTGCTGCTCGGGGCACACTACGTCGGACAGGAAGCGCTGATCCGTTTCTACACACTGCATATCATGGTGCTCCCGATCGCGCTCGGCGTGATTCTCGCCGTCCACTTCTGGCGGATTCGCAAGGACGGCGGTCTGGCGCGGCCGATCGAACCGATCCCGGCCCGGCCGGTCGGGCACAACGGCGACGGCTCGACCAAGACGTGGGGATTGATGGGACTGATGAAGGGCCGCACCCCCGCGGTCGGCAAGGAGCTGGCCAACACGGTACCGGCGTGGCCGAACGCATTGTATGCAATCGGTGCGCTGGCGATGCTGACGACGGCGGCGATGCTGGCGCTCGGATACTTTTTCGATGCGCCGCTGCGCGAAATTGCGAATCCATCGGTCCCGGAGAATCCCGCCAAGGCGCCGTGGTATTTCCTCGGCTTGCAGGAGCTGGTGAGCTATTCGGCGTTCATGGGCGGGGTCGGCATTCCGACGCTGGCGATCATCGCGCTGGCGCTGATTCCCTATCTCGACCGCGAGCACGAGCAGATCGGCGTCTGGTTCAGCGGGTCGCGCGGCAAACGCGTGGCGCTAAACAGTTTGATCTTCACGGTGCTCGTGACGGTCGGGATGCTGGTGTTCACGGTGAACTTCGGCTGGTTGCGCAACTGGTTCCCGGACATCAAACAGTTGGTCATCACGTTCGTCAATCCGGGGACGGTGATTGTTCTGGCCTTCGCGGTTTGGTCGATCGCGACGGTGCGCAGGACCAATTCGACGCGGATGGGCGCGATCGCGCTGTTCACCTGTTTTCTGATTGCATTTGTGATTCTGACCTACTTCGCGACCGTGCATCGCGGCCCGAATTGGGCTTTTTACTGGTGGCCCAGCCTGTGGCCCAATCAATAGGGATCGTACTCCGTCGCCAGGGACTCGAATATGGATACCGTCCAAGTCAGACGACTTAAAGTCATCATGCTGCTCTCGTCGGTGGCATCGCTCGCACTGCTGCTGATGGCGGCGTACGAAGAGAATCTGGCCGGCGCCTGGCGTCAGTACCAACTCGATTATCGAGGCGCCGCCGTCGCCGCCGCCACCAGTGACACCGCCCGCGCCGCGGCACAGGCGTTCCCGATCGAGTTTCGGCAGAACTATCTTCCGAAACTCGATCGCATCGACCGCTGCACAACCTGCCATATCGGGATCGACGACCCGCGCATGGCCGACGCCGAGCAGCCGATTCGCACGCACAGCGGCAACTTGCTCGAGCACCATCCGCTCGACAAGTTCGGCTGCACCGTTTGCCACGATGGGCAGCCGCGGGCGGTAAAGCTGCCGGATGCTCACGGCGAGGTCGAAGACTGGGCCGAGCCGCTGCTGCGTGGTGCGCACGTGTACACGAGTTGCTCGCGCTGTCACTACGAGGCGGACGTGTTCGGCGCGCAAGAGGATCTGTACGCCGGGCGTGGCGAGCCGGCCCCGCTGTTCAAATCCGAACTCGTTGCATCCGTGCCCGGCGAATCGGAACACGCCGCGGCGATCGCGCGCGGCAAGCGGACGCTCTTGAGATCGGGCTGCCTCGGTTGTCACAAGTATCGCGGCCGGGGCGGCGCACTCGGACCCGACATCACCTACGTCGGCGACAAGGGCGCTCATGGGTTCGACTTTACGAATGTCCACGGCGAGCACACGGTTGAGAATTGGTTGTTTGAGCATTTCAAGAACCCCTCGGCGGTGTCGTCGGATTCGCTGATGCCCGATCTGGACCTCAGCGATCAAGAGGCGAGCGACTTGACGCTCTACATGCTCAGTCTGCACCGCAAATCGATGCCGGCCGATTACACGCCGGTCCCGCCACGCCGGGCCGATGAGCCGGCGTCGGGCGCGCAGTTGTACGGCATCTTCTGCTCGGCCTGTCACGGTGCGGATGGGCACGGCAACACGGCCCGCGAGTACCACGAGGTCCGCGCGATCGACGCTCCGCCGGAGTTGATGGTGCCTTCACTGAATCATCCGGACACGTTGGCGGTTGCGAGCGATGGGTATCTGCGTGCGATTGCAGCGAACGGACGTCCGAACACGAACATGCTCGCGTGGGCGAAAGAGGGCGGACTGCGACCGGATGAAATCGATCGGATCGTCGGGCACATTCGCTCGTGGCAGCCGCCTCGCCCGGATATGAACGCGATCAGCGCCGCGCGTGGCGACGCGCGCATCGGCGGGCTGATTTACCGACACAACTGTCAAGCCTGCCACGGGCGCGACGGCGAAGGCGGCGTCGGCAACAGTCTGAATTCGCCGACGTTTCTCGCGGTCGCCTCGGATGAGTTTCTTGCTCAAACCATCGTCGAGGGTCGCCCCAACACAGCGATGCCGCGCTGGCACGAATTCAACGCGCAGCAGGTCAGCGATCTGATCGCGTACCTACGTTCGTGGCAGCCGCGGAAGAATGACAAAGCCGAGACACTTCAGCTCGTCTCCGAAGCGGCGTCCGGTGATGCCGCCGCGCCCGGCAGCGCCCGGATCGGCGCGATCCTGTTCCAAGCCAACTGCGTTACGTGTCACGGACAGCACGGCCAAGGCGACTTGGGTCCGTCACTGGACACGCAGGAGTTCCTGACCGTCGTCGATGACGCTTATCTGTACGAGACGATTTCGCGCGGGCGCCCCGGGACCGGGATGCCCGCCTGGCGGCATTTGTCCAGCGAAGACATCGCGGCGCTGATCAGTTTCATCCGCACCTGGCAGACCAAGCCGAGCCGCACGCTCTCGACGGATCGCATCGTCGGCGACTGGGATACAGGTCGCAATCTCTACGCCGGCGCGTGCGCGAGTTGTCACGGCCAGAACGCCGAGGGCGCGATCGGGCCGCAACTGAACAATCCGGTGTTCCTGTCGGTCGTGACCGATGCGATGCTCAAGCAGTGGGTTATGCACGGCAAGCTCGACACGCCGATGCGCAGCTTCATCAAGGGTGAGCAAGGCACCGTCGAGTTCCGTGAGCGACAGATCGACGACATTGTCTCCTATGTCCGCTCGCTGCAATTCAAGCCGCGCGTCTCGGTTTCCAAGCATCCCAGTGGGCGTCCGGAGTTGGGAAAGCTGTGGTTCGCGATCAGTTGCTCGCAATGCCACGGCAATGCAGGCGAAGGCGCGAGCGGCCCGGCGCTCGGCAATCCCGGATTCCTGCACGCGGCCTCGGACGGATTCCTGATGGCGACGATGGCGCTGGGGCGCGACGGGACGCAGATGCGCCCCGTCAAGAAAGGCCCGGAGTCGATCCTGTCGTTGTCGAGTGATCAGGTCAACGACGTCGTCGCGTACCTGCGCTCGTGGGAGTACGACCCGCCCGCGACGGGAATCGCCCACCGCTACGTCATCCCCTGGGATCTGGAGCGCGGCCGCAAGCTGTACACGTCGATCTGTTCCGGCTGTCACGGGATCGAGGGGAAGGGCGAACTGGACGACCCGGCCCGTTTCTCCGCGTGGGCGCCCAATCTAAACAACGAGGGCTTCCTCGCCGCCGCCACGGATGGGTTCCTTCAAGCGACAATCGTGAAGGGACGCAGCGGAACGGCGATGAGGCCGTTTGGCCACGGAATGCAGGGTGTCGTCGACCTGACCTCGGACGACGTGGACGACCTCGTCGCCTTTATTCGTCGCTGGTCAAAACAACCCGGATTGCCAATCACAATCCCCGCCGAAATCAAGACCGCGGGCGAGCAGAACGAAATCAACCCGAGCGGCGCGCGTGGCGCGGCGGAAACGGCCGGAACCTCCGCGCCGCAACGGGAGCTGCCTCTGGCGGCAACGCAAGGACCGATCAAAGGAGAGAATTGACATGTCACGTCAACGAGGGCCCGTTCATTTTGACCGTCGTGAGTTCATGCAGATGGCGGCTGGGACGGGCGTCGCCTGCTCGGCCACCGGGATGTTCTCTGATGAATTCATTCAAGCCGCCAACGCCGCTCCGCCGGATACGAAAGGCGGGATTCGGCTGCTTCAGTCGGCGTGTCCGTATTGCGGCGTCGGCTGCGGGACGCTGATCAAGGTGCAGAACGGCAAGGTGATCGGGATGGTGCCGGACAAGAAGCACCCGACCAATCGCGGCATTCAGTGCATCAAGGGTCTCAACGCGGCCGAGCCGATGTATGTCGATCGGCTTGAAAAGGTGCTGGTGCGCAAGGACATGAGCGACCCGCTGCGCGGGTACGTATCGAAGACCAAGGGCCGCTTCGACGACGACGTATTCGAGGAGATGAGCTATGAGGACGCCGAGAAGCTCGTCGGGGACAAGATCGCCGAGATCATCAAGGCCCGCGGCGGCAACGCGGTCGGATTGAACGGCTCGGGTCAATTGACGATGGAGGCGCAGTGGATCGAGAACCAGCTCATGAAGGGCGTGATCCAGAGCAACTCGATCGAGGCCAACGCGCGCATGTGCATGACCAGCGCGGTGACGGGCTACTTCTATTCGTATGGATCGGATGCGCCGCCCACCAGTTACGAAGACATCGAAGAATGCGACATGGTGACGTTTTGGGGGCACAACTCGCGTGAGGGGCACCCGGTTCTGTTCTGGCGCGTCGCCGACCACAAGAAACGCACTGGTATTCCTTCGGTGGTGTCCGACCCGCGCCGCACGGGCACGGTGCAGGGCCTCGAGGCGATCAATCCGCGCAACAGCTACCACATTCAGACGTTCAACGGCGACCTGAGTTATCACAACGCGATCGCGTACGTCTTGCTGACCAAATACCCGCAAGCCTGCATGTCGGAGGAATGGCTCGAAAAGAATTGCAACAAGTGGAAGGAATACGTCGAGGGCGTCAAGGCCCGCTATTCACCCGAGCAGGTCGTCGAGCGGGTGAAGATCTTCGATCACGGACGCGTTACCGTCGAGAAGATCGAAAAGATCGCCGAGCACTGGGCCGCCGCCAGCATCAAGGGTCGCCAGCGAGGCAGGGGCGGCGTACTGACGTTCTGGGGCATCGGCTACAACCAACACCTGCACGGCCAGCACAACACCATCGGCCTGATCAACCTGCACCTGTTGACCGGCAACGTCGGCCGGCCGGGGTGCGGCTCTCACTCGCAGACCGGTCAGCCCAACGCGATGAGTGAGCGGCTGATGGGCGGACTGACCGGACGCCTGCCGTTCAACATGCCGCTGAAGAACAAAGACTGGCGCGACCACATCGCCGGAAGTTGGGGACTGACGCCTGAGCGGCTCGATCAGACCAGTGTTCTCCCCAACCCAGGGATGCTCGTCGGTCTGCTCGAGCGCGCCAACAAGGGCGACATCCTGGCGATGTTCTGGATGTACACCACGCATATTCACATGCCAGACCAGAACACGCTCGTCCGTCCCGGGCTGACCAAGATGTTCATGGTCTCCCAGGAGATTTACCGGCACGCGCCCAACCTGCTCTACTCCGATGTAGTGTTTCCGGCCGCCACGTGGGGCGAATGGACCGGCGGGACGTACATCCAGTCCGAGCGCCGGCTTTACATCTGCGACGGGACGATGAACCCGCCGCCGAACTGCATTCCAGACATGGACATGGAGATCGACAAGGGCAAGTCGATGTGCGAGCGGCTCGGGCTCGATCCGGACAAGGTTTTTCCATACAAGAAAACGATCAAGCTCGGCAACGGGATCATGGCTTACGATCCGGAAGATGTGTTCCGAACGATCGTCGAGTCGAGCCGCGGCTCCGACGCCGACCTGAGCGGCATGCTCGAGGTCGAGAAACGCGACGGAGTCGGGCTGTACGACCAGATTCGTCGGCTGCGCGGCGTGCAGTGGCCTGCGCCGACCTATGAGATCGCCAGGAAGGGCGGCGTGCCGCGGCGTTACCTCGGCCAGGAACACTGGGCCGGCAAGCCGTACGGAGCGTTCCGCCACGCGGACGGAAAAGCCCAGTTCAAACTCTGCGAGCAGGACTACACGAAGCTGGAAGAGGTTTGCGGAAAACTCATGAAGTACGGCGACAAGAATCGTCCGGGCGCGGGTCCGTTCTTCGTCGACGATATCGAGGCTGCCAAGAAGGAAGGCCGTCGCAATGTCCTGGAAGAGGCTCGCGATTACGGGCTGCTGCCCGAACTGGCCGACGTCGATGTATACCACGACCAGAGCAAGATGTTGGAAGACCACAAGGCCGACAACAAGTACCCATTCTACCTCGCGCTCGGCATCGTGTACGAGCACTTCCACACAGCCAAAACAATCCGCGGCGCGACGACGCGCAAGCTGGTGCCTGAGCAATATGTCGAGGTGAGTGAGGAAGACGGGAAGCGCTTTGGAGTGCGCGACGGGGAAATCGTGCGACTTGTTACGCGTCGCGGCAGCTATCAGGCCCGCGCGTCGATCGGCACCGGCAGCATGGTCCGCCCGGCACGCAACGAGGTGCCGCCGGGGATGTTGTTCAGTCCATGGAACCTGTCGGTCGCCGACAGCGCCGACCCGAAAAAGAACAAGTGGCTGGTCAATGCGGTCAGTCACCGCGCCTGGGATCCGGTCAGCGGGCAGTGTGACTTCAAGAAGTCGGCGGCGCGGATAGAGAAGATGGATGGGCGCGTCGCCCGCGGATAAAGGCGTCAAGCTGTGGATGAGCTGGATGGCGAGTTGGCGCTTGGTATTTGTGAATCGGAACTGAGGATCTGATGGATCGGCGTTCATTCATTCGGAACGCGGCGGTGACCGGCGCGGTCGCCGTCGGGCTGAGCGAGTACGACTCGTCGCTGCTCTCGCGCGTGCTCGGGCGCAAACCCGCGGATCCGCACAAGCTGCCCGTGCGTCCGCCGGGTGCGCTCGCGGAGGATGAGTTCCTCTCGCGCTGCATTCGCTGTCAGCGTTGTTCGGACGCGTGCCCGAATCAGGCGATTCTTCCGCTGGACGATTCGATGGGGCCGCAACGCCGCACGACGCCTCACATCGAGCCGCGCAAGCAGGCTTGCATGTTGTGCAATCGCGTCGAAGGCGAATACCTCAAGTGTGGGGAGGTCTGTCCGACCGGCGCGTTGCAGCGTGTTCACAAAGACGTGGACGAAATCCGCCGACTGGTTCACATGGGTACGGCCGAGATCGATACGGCACTGTGCTATTCCTACAACAAATGGAGTTGCGGGGCGTGCTACCGCGCATGTCCGCTGCCTGGCGTGGCGATGAAGGTGGGGATGTGGGAGCAGCCGGAGATTAATCCCGACGCGTGCGTTGGTTGTGGTCTTTGCGAGCGGGCCTGTATCCGCTATCCGCACGCCATCCGCGTCAAACCGCCGGGTGTCGCATGAGCGCACCGTTCCGAGATCGGAAATCATGAAAATGCATCAAGTCAGACATCTCGGTGTTCAGTTGGTTCGGCGGCTTGTGCAACTATCGGTCATCGGACTGGTGTTCGGAGTCGTGTTCCTGAGTCTTTACGCCCACTACCGCGCCGCGCGGGCGCTTGATGATCCGCAGTTGATGAGTGGGTGGAAGGGCAAGGTGCTCAAGGAAATCGACGCTCACGTTGGAGACGGGCCGGATGCCGACGTGATGCTCGACGGATACAAGGGCACGCTGTGGTCGATGCGTGTCGGCGGGGTCAGCCTGAGCGACCCACTCGCCGCCGTCGAGATGACCACCGCGTCGAAGACGTTCCATCGGCCGTTGCTGGTTTCCGCGCTGATTCCGCTGATTGTGACACTGGTACTGGGCCGCGTGTTCTGTAGCTGGATCTGCCCGGCGGGTTTGCTGTTCGAGATCACGGGCAAGCTGCGCAAACTGCTGAAGTTCGCCGAAGTCCCGCCTGCCGAAGTCAAGTTCTCGCATCGCAACAAGTATGTACTACTTGTCGTCGGATTACTCGTAGTCGGGATCTTTGGTCTGCCCGTTTTTGCGCTGGCCTATCCGCCGGCGGTGCTGAGCCGTCTGGCGCACGCGTGGATCTTCGGCACGGCGCTGACCGGCATGCTGATTCTGATCGGGCTGATCATCGTTTTCGAGTTGTTCATTTCGCCACGCTGGTGGTGTCGCACGGTTTGCCCCGGCGGGGCGCTGTACGCAATTACGGGTTGGTCTCGTCTGCTGCGCGTCAAGCTCGACGCCAGGAAGTGTACCGGCTGTCGCGAGTGTGAGCCGGTCTGCGAACCTGGGCTGAATCCTGTGTTGCAATCCGACAGCATCGAGTGCGACAACTGCGGCGTGTGCATTCAGCATTGCGACGATGGCGCGCTGTTCTACACGATCGGGCTGCCGGGCCGAAAGGGCTGGTCCGTGGGTGGGCGCAAACGTCGTCGTGCCAGGCCGCGCAAAGGTGGGACGCGCGAGCGGGGCTCGCACAGTCTGCCGATCATCACGTCGCTGCTGCTGCTCGGATTGCTACCGGTTCGCGCGAGTGCGCACCACATCCTCGGCATCCCGCACTACTCGTACTCGGAGAACTATCCGCAGAACCCAACCTATGAATATCCGGCCACGAGCGGACCGTATGACATCCTGCTGACGTGTTATCCCGGAGAACCCGTACCCGGAAATCCGACTGACCTCGCTTTCTACATTAAGGATCGCAAAAGTGGGCAACCCTACAACCAGCCGATCACCGTGCGCGTCCTGCGGACGTTCACGTTCGGACGCAACCGCGAGATCCTACATCCCACCGTCGTCGACCCCGTCGAGATTCCGCATCTGCTCACCGCGACCTTTCCAGCCGACGGCGAGTATGTGATCGAAATGACACTGGATGTCGAGGGCAAGCCGGAGATCATTCCGTTCGGCGTCACGATCGGAAACCCGACGGCGACGACCTCGATTCTGGCAGCGGTGGGTATCGGGTTCATGCTGTTCATCGTCATCGTGCGCGCGATCAAAATCAAGCGAAGTCGGCGAGTCGCGAATGCCGCGCACGATGCGGCAGCGGCGTTGGGGTAGGGTCCGTGGGCAAGCTCAAGATCGCATTTCCGTACCTACTCGTGCTCGCGATGACCGCCGGCGTGTATTGGTCAAACGTGCGCGGGCGCCGAACGCCGAAGCCGGGCGCCGCTGATGCGCACGCCGCGGGCGCGGACCCGCAGCGTCTGATCGACCCGGTCTGCAAGATGCAGGTAAACAAGGGCTGGGGATTCACGTTTGAGCAAGACGGAACGACGACGTATTTCTGCAGCGCTCATTGCCGCGATGAATTCGCCGCCGACGCTTCGGCGTACGTCGGGAGGCGCTGCACGGTCTGCGACGCGCTGATGCCGGCGAAGGCGGGGCTGCCGGCGACGTATCTTGGCAAGACCTATTACCTGTGTAGTGAGGAGCATCGCGCCGCGTTCAAAGCGGATCCGGCGGGGTTCTTCATGCACCGCATGTGGGGCATCCCCGACTGGCTCTACTACGTCTCAATCGCAGCCGTGCTGCTGGTGTCGTTTCTGATGTTCGAGGGCGTACCGATTGTTCGGCGCAAGGCGCGCGCGGATGCACCGTCGAGTGACGCGTCGCGCGAGTCCGCACCGATCAGAGCCGCGACCGTGAGGGAGCGGTCGGCAGAGAAACGTCGCGAGGATGCAAGTATACTATTCACCCGCTCGGCGCCGCCGCCCGCGCTCGCCTACGGTCCCGCCACAGCCGCCGCGATCAGCCTGCCGGTCGTTCAGGCCGCGGCTCCGGCGTGGCAGCGCAGCGATCGCATCGATCTACTCAGAATCCCGATTGTCTCAGTACTGTTCCGCTCACGCGTGTTCCGTTTCACAGTGCAAGCGGTGATGGCGTTTTTCTTCCTGCTGATCCTCGCCGCCGGGCTGTTCGGAAACCAGAATCCCGGGCTGAACATCGCTCCGCTTTTGACGTGGACGATCTGGTGGGCCGGGCTGGTGGTGCTGATCATGTTCGCCGGCAAGGCGTGGTGCTTCATGTGCCCGTGGGATGCAATCGCCGGCTGGGCGGAACGCCTGACATTCTGGAAAAAGACCGACGACGGCGTCGGGCTGAATCTCCGCTGGCCGCGCGTTGTCCGCAACATCTGGATCGCAACCATCCTGTTCGTCGGGCTGACCTGGGTCGAGATCGGGTTCGGCGTGACGATGAGGCCGGCCGCAACCGCGTATCTCGGCATCGGTATGCTCCTGATGGCGCTCGTTTCCGCATTCCTGTTTGATCGCAAGAGCTTTTGCCGCTACGGCTGTCTCGTCGGGCGGGTCAGCGGGCTGTACGCGCTCTTTGCCGGTGTTGAGATTCGCCGCCGCGACCCCGAAGTCTGCCGCACCTGCCGCAGCAAGGAATGCGTCAAAGGCAGCGACAGCGCCTACGGATGCCCGACGTATGAATACCCCGGCGGCATGCAGACGAATACCTATTGCATCCAATGTACAGAGTGCCTGCAAGCCTGCTCAAAGGACAATCTCGCCGTCAACCTGCGCCCGTGGGGCGAGGATCTGCGCGCCGTCGATCGCCCGCGGCGTGACGAGGCCTACCTCGCGTTGCTGATGCTCGCACTGGCGGGTTTTCACGGACTGACCATGACGCCGGTCTGGCGGAAGATGACGGACGCGATCGGCGCTTGGCTGCCGCTTGGAGAGATATTCTCTTTCACGGTCGGCATGGTCGCGTTGCTGGCGATTCCGATACTTGTCTATGCGGGGCTTGTATGGGTGTCGTACCGACTGACCACCGCACGCGCCCGCGCGGCGCGCCCCGGACGACGCGTCACCTACTTCGATTACTTCATCCGCTACGCCTATTGCGTGTTGCCGATCGCGCTCTTCTACCACCTGGCGCATAACCTCGAACATCTGCTGATGGAAGGCCAGAAGGTCATCGCGCTGATCAGCGATCCGTTCGGCTGGGGTTGGAACCTGTTCGGAACGGCGCGCTGGGTCGTCCCGCCGCTCGTTTCGCTTGATGTGCTCTGGATACTACAGGTGGCGCTCGTCGGTGTCGGACACGTGTACAGCCTATGGGCGGCCGGCAAGATCACGCGCCGCATGTTCAGCGACCGCTCGGCGGCTCGGCTGGGGCAATGGCCGATGCTGATCGGAATGATCGCGTTCAGCATCTTCAGTCTGTGGCTACTCAAGCAGCCGATGGAAATGCGAACTTCCGCGATGTGATTGGGGTGCGAGTCCTTGGTTTCGCGTAGAGGATTCTTTACAGAACTCGGGCGCTCGCTCGTCGCGGGGCTGGCGCGGGCCGTCGATGCACCGCAGGCTGACGAGACAAAGACGCCGGTGCCCACCTGGCTGCGACCGCCGGGCGCGCTCGCCGAGCCGGAGTTCCTCGACAAATGCACACGTTGCACGGACTGTCTGATGGCCTGTCCGCATCAGGCGATTCGCCGGCTGGGCCCCGAGTTCGGCGATGACTTCGGCACGCCGGCGGTTATCCCACTCGAGACGCCGTGCTACTTGTGTGATGATTTGCCGTGCGTCACAGCGTGCAAGACGGGCGCGCTGCGCTGCGAAACGCGGGGCGAAGTCGACATGGGCGTGGCCGTACTCGCACGCGACAAGTGCTATTTGTCTCAGGGTCAACCGTGCGACTACTGCATCGAGCGCTGCCCGTTGAAAAGCGAGGCGATCGTCCTCGGCGGCAATGGTCTGCCCTTGATCGACCCGCAAGGCTGCACGGGCTGCGGCGTGTGCGCATACCTGTGCCCCGCCGACGCGCTCACGATCGTTCCGCGCGGGCAGGGTAAGCGACGCAGAGAGTAGGGCGGATTCCGCCGGCCGATTGTTGAGACGCGTCGAGTGGTGCAAGTAGTATTTCCAAGTAACGCGTGCGTTGGAACGAGCTATAGCGAACCTGGAAGGCGAAAGTGAACTCATGCATAGATTCCGTTCCGAGAGTGTTTCTCTGATGACGATTCCCGTTGCTGACAATTCGCAGTTCGAACCTGATCCGCAAGCCTACGACGAAATGATCGACTGGGATTCGCGTTTGGGCCGCGAGTGGCGTTTCTTCCAGCCTCTCTTTCGCGAACACGACGTGCGCAGCGTGCTCGATGCGGCGTGTGGGACCGGCCGGCATGCCGAGATGTTCCGCAGCAACGGGCTGAGCGTGAACGGCGCCGACGTCAGTACGGCGATGATCAGCTATTGCCGGGAGCGCTGGGGGGAGAGCGGTTCGCTACGCTGGGCCGTGCGGCCATACACGCGGCCGAACGAACCGGATTTCGACGCGGTCATCTGCGTGGGAAACTCTCTGGCGATCGCCGACAGTCACGACGAGCTGTTCAAGGCGATCGGGGCGCTGCTCGCATCAGTTCGCGCCGGCGGCGTGTTCGTCGCGCAACTGCTGAACATATGGCGTTTCAAAGAAAACGCGATGATCTGGCAAAAGTGCAAACGTGCCCGCGGGTGCGGGCGCGATCGTGTGCTGATGAAGGGTCTTCGCCGCGTCGGAAACGAGGCGTTCATCGAGCGCGTCGCGCTCGATTTGTCCGCGGGCGACGTGCGGCCCGCCTATCGCACCGCCCGTTTGCTGGGCGTGACAGAATCCGAACTGTTCGACGCCGCTCGTTGCGCAGGGGCGACCGATGTTCGTGTGTATGGATCCTACGAACGCGAGGCCTACTCCACTGCGCACAGTCAGGATCTGATTCTCGTGGCCGAGCGGGCGCGATAAATCACTCGCCGCGTTTCGAATCGCCATCAAGAACCCGGCATCGCAGGGGCGGCCACCTGTGACCGTTATCCGCGCGATCCGGGGCGGAATCTCGTGCGTTTCAGTCTGGTTTGCACTCGCCGCCGGCGAAGAACGCTTCGGCGCGGCGATTGATCTCGTCGCGCGTCAGGTCCTCCTTATGTGTCCCGATCGACCATTTGTGACCGAAGGGATCGGTCAGTTGGCCGTACCGATCGCCCCAAAATTGGTTGGCCACCGGCATGGTCGCAGTCGCGCCGGCCTCGACGGCTCGCCCGAACACGGCATCGACGTCCTCGACATAGAGGTGAATCAAATAACCCGCGCCCGGTTTGGAGAGCGGCGAATGACATCCCCATTCGGGCATTTCGTCGTTGAGCATGAGCTTCGAGTCGCCGATCTGCACTTCCGCGTGAATGACGTGCTGGCCGTCGGGCGTGAGTGAGACGCGTTCGTTCGTCGCGCCGAACGCCTTCTTGTAGAACTCAATCGCGTCGCGCGCATTGCGCACCGTGAGGTGCGACGTCAGCGTGCTGCACCCATCCGGAATAGGCTTTGCGGCTTTGGACATGACTCGATCCTCCGTTTGGTTGAAACTCGTATTCATGGAGCGCGCTTATGCGAGCGGCCCCATCGAAAAATCGGCGACACCAGCCTGACCACGGCGCGGGTGATTCGCCCCTCGCCGCACGCGGGCACTTCATCCGCGTTCGCGATCTCGCCGCGCTCATCGATCCGAGCCAGGACGGCCGGTAAGCGTTTGCGGTACATCGCGGCCCATCCGCGTTTGAGCAGCAGCTTCACGATGTGGGCCTTGAAGCCCCTGAATCCGTCTTGACGCATGAGCAACCGCGTCCCGGCTTTGTCCGGATGCAGCTCGAATGTCAGCACCGTGCTGAGCGGGCCGCCGCCCCACGTGAACGAGAGCCGGCGTGGTTCGTCGAGTTCTAAAACTTCGCAGCGGACGACGCCGTCCCAGCCCGGCTGCGGGTCGGATCGAAACTCGAATCGGTGGCCGACGCGCGGCTCGAAATTGTTCGGCATCAGCCACGCCGCCAGCGCGTCGGTATTCGTCAGAGCGGCCCACACTTTTGACGGCGGATGGGGATAGACGACCTCAAACGTGATCGAACTCATGGCTGCTCGTCCAGATACTTGCCGAGCCCGGTCAGGTTCCCGGTCCAGAACCGCCGGTAGTGCAGCACCCAATCATACACTTCCCGCAGCGCGCCCCCGTTGAGTCGGTAGCGGCGAAAGCGGCCCTCCTTTCGCCGCGACACCAGCCCGGCTTCGCGCAGCACGCGCAGGTGTTGCGAGATCGCCGGCTGCGAGACGTGAAACGGTTCGGCGATCTCGTTGACGGTCAACTCGCTGCGCCCCAGGCGATCGAGGATTTGCCGCCGCGTCGGATCGGCGATGGCCGCGAAGACGCTCATGCTTTCCAATTGCCGAACCATACGCGCATAATACGTAAGTGGCAACTTATATGTCAATGCGAGTTTCAGAAAAATCGGGAGATTCTCGGGCGCAGGAGACCAATGCGCGCATCAACGGGTGCGTGACAGAATCCGCGGTCCGCAAGGCCGCTCCGTAGCGTCGTCCCCCCGTGGGCGACGTAGAATGGCGACGGCGTTCGCCGCGAATACGTCCGCCACGGGGGGCGGACGCTACTTCTTCCGCGGCAAACCCAATCCGCGGATTGTGTCACGCACCCCGCATCAACCAGCATGATCGCCTTTCTGTGCGCGCGTCCGATCGATCGGCTATCATTCCGCGCGACGATCAATTGGGATCCGCCCTGGGAGGCATCGACATGATCACAGGCGCGCACACCATCATCTACGCGAACGACGCCGCGGCGGCGCGGGCGTTCTTCAAAGACGTACTTGGTTTTCCGAGCGTGGATGCCGGGGGCGGCTGGTTGATCTTCGCCTTGCCGCCCGGTGAACTGGCGGCGCATCCATCGGACGCGCCCGCAGAGAATGGTCGTCACGAGTTGTACCTGACGTGCGACGATGTGAAGGCGACGGTCGCTGAGCTCGAGGGCAAGGGTGTCAAGTTCACGAAACCGATCAGCGATCAGGGTTGGGGCCTGCTCACCGCGCTGCGCGTTCCCGGCGCGGGCGAGATCGGCTTGTACCAACCCCGGCACGCGCTTCCACCGAAGAGCTGAGTTGCAGTCGTTGGCCGGCGTGCGCGCTGCGCTCGTGATGCATTCGAGCCGCGTCGCTAGCTGCACACCGTCCCGAAGGCGCTCAGCAGCAGCGCCAGATCCGCGAGATCGACCGCGCCGTCGCCGTTGAGATCGCCGTCGTCGGGCGTCGCACCCGAGGGCGTTCCGAAGTTCGAGAGCAAAATGCCGAGGTCGTCGAGCGCGACCTGTCCGTCGCCGGTGATGTCGCCGGGGCAGTCCACGCCGACGTCGAACGCGTAGGTGTTGCTGCCGCGGCCGAACGTATTCGCGTGAATCGACTTCGATCCGACCGCGACGAAGCGTCCGTCGCGTGAGAGGTCGATGTCGAAGACCGAGCCGGGCGTATCGACACTGCCGATCAGGTTGAGATCACGGTCGAACACCTGCACCTCAGGGTGCGCGTTGTCTTGCGTCCCCCACGAGCCCACCGCGAGCACAGACCCGTCGTCGCTGACCTGCGCGAGCTGCGGCGTGTCCTGAAACGATCCGCTTCCCTGGGTGATGATCGAGGCGATCTCCGCACCGCTGGTCAGATCGATCACGCGATACGTCAACAGCAGCCAGCCGGTCGCGAAGTTTCCGCTGACGACGAACATGGTTGAGCCGTCGCCGGACAGGCCGATCCCTCCGCCGAACCAGTTGCTGGCTTGCGAGCTGTTCACGATCTGCGTCCAACCGCCGCCGGGGCCTTCGCGAAATGCGCGGTAATTGAACCCGCCCGCGGCGACGACCGTTCCGTCGCGTGAAATCCTGTGAAACCCTCCCGCGCCGGACACGGTGAAGCTGAAAAGTGTCGCCAGCGTGTCGGTCCGCACGACGGTCGCAGTCCCGCCGAGCGTGAGCACCGCCCGCGATCCGTCGCCGCTCAATTCCAGCGCCGCGCCGGTCGGCGTGCACACATCGCCGCTTTGCAGCACGGAGCCGTCCGCTCCATTGAGAATGACGAGGAATGCGGCGTCATTGACCACGTCCGACGCGATCGCGGCGACGATCGAACCGTCTTCGGACACGTCCAACGCGCGGAACCCGACGCTCGGGAATTGCGACGGAAACGTGTAGGTCCAGATTGGCGCTGCGCCGCCGTCGGCGGTGAACGCCCGCACCAGATTCTGGTCGTTCGGGTCGTTCGTCAGCATCACGCCCAGCGAGACGTCTTCGGCGGAGGCGACGGCGACGAGGTCCGGCGATTCCGCGGCGATGCTGAACTCATAAGTCGGCGTGCCGTCGCCGGTGGTTACGTGATGGGCGAGACGCTCAGAATTGAGATTGTGAGCGACCCAGGTTTCGTCGTTCGTATCCGCCAGCGCTACGCTGTTCGAGATTGAGGTATTGTCATGCACACGCCAGATCACGCCACCGCCACGCCGCGCGATCGGCGGGGGCGCGTCCTCGCCGACCCCGTACATGCGTTCGAGATGAATCCCGCCTGCGTCGGTTCGCACTGTGGTGCGAACGGCCTGCGCCAACGCGCCGGCGGACAGAACAAATGTCGCACTCAGGCACACCCCGGTCGTCAACAGCCGCGCTGCATACATCGCAAAGCTCCCTTTCGAGGATCGTCGAACGGACACCAACCCGTCGAGTTTTCCAGTATAACCAGCAAAGTGTACGGGAAGGAATGGAAATTAATCGCGGTGTAGCACACCGTATCGCGATTGCGAACGCGAGTGGCGCGGAGAGTTTCGGAAATGTCGTCAAATAGCCCGGTGCCGATCCATGGCGGCATTCTGATCGGCGGAGCGAGTACGCGGATGGGCCGCCCGAAACACCTGCTCCGCCTCGGCGGCCGAACGTTCGTCGAACGTCTTGTCGAGCTGATCGATCCCTACGTCCACGAAATCGCCTTGCTTGGTAGCGGCACTGTGCCTGAATCCTGCGCGCGGCGCGCTCGTCTGCCGGATTCGGATCGCGCCCGCGGGCCGTTGGCGGGGATGATCGCCGCGTTTGATTCCAACCAATCGGTCGCCTGGCTGCTGTGCGCGTGTGATACCCCGGCGCTGAATCCACCTGCGATCGAATGGCTGCTCGAACAACGCGCGCCCGACCACATCGCCGTGCTGCCGCGTGGCCCGAACGGGCGAATCGAACCCTTCCCGGGTGTTTACGAACCCGGAACACGCGACGCGATTGGGCGTTTGGTCATGAGAGGCGTACATGCGCCGCGTCGCCTGGCCGACGATGCGAAGGTGTTCACGCCGGACATTCCGCGAGAATTCGCAACCGCGTGGCACAACGTGAATACGCCGGACGATCTCGACGCAGCGGACGCGCAAACCTAAGCAGACGCCTGTGCGGCGATCGTTTCTATATCGGCGTCGCCGCGGTGCCGAACGGCCTCCCACCCGAGCAGTGGCACGCTGACGATGCCCCGACTGCTTTCGATCGCGCTGGTTGCCGCTGCCGACCGCGCCATTTACACTGCGAACCGCGAGCCGACAGCGCCGATTCAGCGGTTCTTTCAGCGGTGCTGAAGAGACGAACACGACCGACACCTCGGAGATGCCAAATGCCTGACCATCGCGTTGACATGCCTTCGAGCGGTTCGCGCATCGCCCGCGCCGGACTGCCACGCCGCAAGGTGCTTCAGATCCTCGGCACGCTCGGCCTCGGCAGCGTCGTTTTTCGCCGCGCGCTCGCCGCACGCGCCCAGGACGCGCCGGCCGTCACGAGTGACATGATCAAAGAGGCGGAGTGGGTCACCGGTCTGGAGTTTACCGACAAGGAGCGCGAGTTGATGCTGCGCGGCGTCAACGGCGCGCTGTCCGACTACGAGGCCATCCGTGCCGTGGCGCTCGACAACACAACGCCGCCCGCGTTGAACTTTCTCGCGCAGCCCGCCGAGAGTGCCGCGGACCCCGCCCCCTCCGCGCCGGTCTCACCGATTGAGCGTTCGCCCGCGACGCGACCGGCGAGCGCCGACGAGTTGGCGTTCGCACCCGTCACGACGCTCGCCTCGCTGCTGAAAACGCGCAAGCTGTCGTCGGTCGAACTCACGCAAATCTATCTCGATCGCGTGCGACGTTACGACCCCGTGCTGCGCTGCGTCATCACGCTCACCGAGAAGACCGCGCTCGAACAAGCCCGCCAGGCCGACCGCGAGATCGCCGCCGGCAACTATCGCGGCCCGCTGCACGGCGTCCCGTGGGGTGCGAAAGATCTGATGGCGTTTCCGGGCTACCGTACGACCTGGGGCGCCGCGCCGTACAAAAATCAGATCCGAAAGGAGAAGGCCGCCGCCATTGAACGGCTCGAGCGCGCCGGCGCGGTGCTGCTGGCGAAGACCTCCGCGGGCGCGCTCGCCTGGGGCGACGTCTGGTTCGACGCGACCACCAGGAATCCCTGGAATACGAATCAGGGCTCGAGCGGCTCGTCCGCAGGCTCCGCATCCGCAACGTCCGCGGGATTGGTCGGGTTCTCACTCGGCACCGAAACGCTCGGCAGCATCGTCTCGCCCTCGACGCGCTGTGGCGTGACCGGGTTGCGGCCCACGTTCGGGCGTGTCAGCCGCTATGGCTGCATGGCGCTGTCGTGGAGCATGGACAAGATCGGTGCGATTACCCGCAGCGTCGAAGATTGCGCGCTGGTGCTGGCCGCGATCCATGGCCGCGACGGGCGCGACCCGTCGACCGTTCAGCGCCCGTTCGACTGGCCGCCGAAGCGCGATCTGAAATCGCTGCGGATCGGGTTCGTCGAGGACCAGTTTGATGAGAGCCGGCTCGAGCGGATTCAGAACGAACGCTTCCGCGCCCGCATGGCCGCGGCGCTCGAGTCCAATCGCGCCGTACTCGATGTGCTCCGCGCCCAAGGTGTGCGACTGCGGCCGATCAAGCTGCCCGACAAGTATCCGGTCGGCGCGTTGAGCTTTATCCTGAACGCCGAGGCCGCCGCCGCTTTCGACGACTTGACCCGCAGCGGGCGCGACGAAGAACTCGTCCGCCAGATCGCGAACGCGTGGCCGAACTCGTTCCGGCAAGCGCAGCTCATCCCCGCGGTCGAGTACATCCGCGCCAACCGCATCCGCACGCTCGTGAAGCGCGAGATGGACGAACTCATGTCCGACATCGATGTGTACGTCTGCCCCTCGTTCGGCGGGAACAATCTGCTGCTGACGAACCTGACCGGCCACCCGCAGGTGTGCCTGCCGACCGGTCTTGGGCGCGACGACCGCAGCCCGCAAAGCATCTGCTTCACCGGCAAGCTCTACGGCGAAAGCGAACTGCTCACCGTCGCCGGCGCATACCAGCGCGCCACTGACTGGCATCTGAAACGCCCGCCGATCGACGCACCGAAAGACGAATCGTAAGCCCGCGGTCAGCGCCGCGCTCGTCAGGAAACGGTCCTCGCAACGCCCGCCCCGCGCGCCACGAAGCTTTCATGGCCGTAAACCGGACCTGTCCCGGTTACCGCCGCGGTTACCGCCGGGCGCGGATTCTAGTTCGACGTGCTCGCGGTCGGGACCGGCCGGCCCACGTAGCCGAAGTGGTATTCATCGAACAGCTTCTCGCCGCCGAGCGTTTGGAGTTGGGCCTTGAGGATATAGCGCCCCGGTTTGAGCCGGTGATCGTCGAGCATCAGCGGGAATCTGAAGCAGCGGGCCAGGTTGTCCCAGTAGCGGCCGAGCGTGTCGTCGGCGTGGATGTCGATCGTCCAGAACGCCAGCCGCGGGCCGAACTTGTCCGCGCTGGCCATCCTCATGCCGTACAGTTCGACCAGCAGCGATCCGACGCACTTGACCTCGTGCCCGTAGGAATCCGTGGTTTCGAGGATTAACTCGATGCCGTCGGCGTCGCCGCTGCCGTCGAAGCTGACCGGCCGCGTCAGGTTATGCTGGATGTCGATCTTTCTGGGCAGGATGCGTTGGACGAATTCACGGAGTTCGGGATCGTCGGCGCTGATCGTGACGGCTCGCGGCGTGCAGCCCGCAGGCGCGAGCAGCAGCGTCACACAGACCGCCAGCGCTGAAACAGGGGACCAAGCCGCACGGGTACACATCAATCTTCGCGTGGTTCGAATTGTCATGCGGAAGATTATGCCGCAACGGCGGACGCGCGGCAACGGCGGACGCGCGGCAACGCGGCTCGGTTCAACGAGCAGTCCGGTCCGTATCCGATCAGCGCCGCGACCGTGAGGGAGCGGTGTCCAAGTCGGCGTCGTCGTCTGGGAAACCGCTTGCCGACGGGCGCGGCGCTGACCGAGCCTTCGACCGGACGCTGACGCCAACGCCCGGAGAACGAGGATGCGATTGGGGCGGACATTCGGACGACAGCTACGCGCCCCGCCGGTGCAGCATCCGCCCGGCATCACACGCTGACAGCGTGAGGCAGAATCCCCATTTCGGGCAGAATTCCAATTTTTCTTTTGACAAGAGTGGGGGGGGTAGCGTCCCCGGTCAGCGAGCCACAACCAAGGAGCGTTGCGATGTACTCACTCCGATTGATCGGCCCAAAGGTTGGTTTGGTGTTCTTGCTTGTGGGGTTTTCGGTCGCGGCCGCCCCGGTTCGTGCCGAGTCCGCTGTACCCGGATGTTTTCTACTCCTTCCGGAAAACGAGCCGTGCCCTGACTGTCCGGGAATATCGTCGTGCCTTTGCTTATTCAAGGGTGCGAATTGCCCGGGAAACGAAGTAATCTGCTTCGGCCGCCCGAAGGTCAATGACGGTCCTGCTCTGATTACCGAGCCGCCATTTCCATGTTACCGCATACAAGACTGCCAGTCCCAAAACGGAGGCGTCTGCAACCCGCTGACGAATTCGTGCGTGACGGCAGGCAACCCAGTTGAAATCATGGGAACGACGCGCCAGTATACATTCGAGTTGTGCCCCTCCGCATAGCCCATCGTTCCTGTGCCTGCTGTGCATCTGCGCAAGCTTGGCTCGGCATGCGCCCGCGCGGTATGATCCTCGCCGTCGGTGTGCTATACATACTATGGTCGTTAGTGGAGTCCCCAGATGGTGGTCTCGTTCCTCATCATCACTGTTGCCGCCCTGTTCGGCGTCGTCGCTGACAACGGCAGTGACAAACCGCTCGCGCTGCAAAAAGCGATCGAGGCCCGCGCGGCGCTACAGACCGCGAGAGTCGAGTACTCCGTCACGCGTACAAACGGACGCGACAAAACGCCCGTCGGAACGCGCTTCTACTCATGGAGCGCCGGCGGTGGAGACTTCATGCTCGTCGATCGCGGCAGCGAACCAGGCGTGTACGCCCGCCAGCCCGGCGGCGAGCCGGCGCCCGTCGCGTTCAACAAGCCGCGCCGCTATCTCGTCAAGGATGGGCGTGTCTGGAATCACATCGACGACGCGACCACGGCCCATGTCTTCGCCGAGCAGCAGGGACGCAAAGCATTCGACGTGCATGATCTCCGTGAACTGGGGCTAAACCCTGTCTCAGTCGGCCCGAACTTCGATGAGGTGCTCAGCCGCGGCGACATGCCCCCGTTGAAGTACGAAGAGCGCAGCGTCGGCGAGTTGCGCCTTGTCACGGGATCGAACAAGGTTGGCGAGGTGCGCTGGTGGATCGATCCGACCCGCGATTGGAACGTCGTCCGGACCGATGCGTTCTCGGACGGGAAGCTGATCGGGCGGTTCGATTTTGAGTTGGCGCTGGATGAAGCTGACGGGGTTTGGTTCCCGAAACGCATCACGCACACGCGCCTCGCCGCCGGCGATACCGAACCGTCCAACGTGATCAAGCTGCTGTCGGTCGAGTTTAACCGGCCCGAGCATCCGCTCACGCTCTCGCCAAAGGACATCGGCGTCGAACCCGGCATGACCGTTGTGTTTCAGGATACGCAACCGGGCCGCAACGGCCTCTGGGACGGGACCGACGCCGTCTCGCTCGATCAGTTTCGCGCCGCGATGCAGGCCGGCAACGTCACGCCGGGCGCGACCGTTGTTCGCGAATACGCCCGACGCGCAGCGCTCGATGATCGGGCGCGGATAGCGGCCGCCTCTCAGCCGGCGGGTGTCACAATCGTCGAGGTGCCGGACTCGGCATGGGAGGCGTACACGCGCGGCGTGATCGAGCGGTTTCGATTTGACGACGACCAGACACAACGCGCATGGAGCATCTGCCGCGAATGCCAGGACAGCGCCCGGCGAATCATCGCAATCGCACGTCCGCAACTTGACCTGCTGCGCGAGGAATCGCTCGAGTCGAATCCCTCCGACTGGAAACGCGTGAAGGCGCTGCGCATCGAGTGGACCGCACGGCGCGAACGTTTGCTCCAACAAGTGCGGGAAATCTTTGAACGGGAACTCAAGCCGCGGCTGGACAAGCTGCCGACCCGCGCCCAACGTGCGCGGGCGGAGCAAGCGCGGACGGGCAAACCGGAACGGCCATAGCCGGGTGCGCACGCTTACGCTTCTGGTTGCATAATCCCTTCGACCGAAAAAACCGACCGAAAAAACCGGGACACCGAAAAAACCGGGACAACCGAAAAAACCGCGAAAGAACCGGGACAGGTCCGTTTTACGGATATGCGAGCGAGCCGCTTCTTGGGGACGGACGCACGCTTCGAAACCGCTTCCTGACGGGCGCGGCTCTGATCGGGCGCAGCTTAGAGCGGGCGCGTGATCAATTCGAATCGGGTGCGTCTCGCCGCTGGGCGAACAGCCACTGCCAGAACTTCGGATCCCCATAAGCGCGGTCCCACACGTTGTGCTTGCCACCGGGGTACTCGGTGTATTTGACGTCGGCTCCGACCGCTCGCAGGGCCTGCACCGCCGCCCGCGTGTGCTCGACGTTCACCGCCGGGTCGGCCGATCCGTGAAATGTCCAGACCGGTGTGTCTTTCAGTGCGGCGGCGAGCTTTTGGTTGGCCTCGGCGTCGGGTGCGGCGTCCGGTCGGCTGACGAACCCGCAAATCGGCGCGATCGCGGCGAACTGTTTGGCATACTCCGCACCGAGCACCCAGGTTCCGTTTCCGCCGAGCGACAGGCCCGTCAGATAGAGACGCCGCTGATCGAGACGATATTCGCGGGCGGTCTTCTCGACGCAGCGCAGCGCCATTTCGAGCATCTCGCCGGCCCACATTTTTCCTTTGCGGCATTGCGGCATCACAACGATTGCGGGACACACGGCGCGGTTTCGACGAATGGCGCGGCCGATGCCGATCTCGGTCGGGAACAGACCATCGCTGCCGCGATCGCCCGAGCCGTGCAGAAACAGGATCATCGGCCACGCCGTGTCGGGCGAGTAACCCTTCGGGACAAACACGCTGTAGGCGTAGGTCTGTCCGTCGAGCGTGATCGTCTTGTCGATGAAGCCGGTAGCGAAGTGAACAGCGGGACCGGCAGGCTGCGTGGCTTGCGGCTTGGATTGGGGCGTTGAAATGTTCAAGGTCATCGTGGCACAAAACATCGCGGTCGAAACAAGAGGCATATCTGTTTCCTGAAGTTCAATAGTTCGGGCTCATTGGCGTTCATAGTATCGCGAGATCGCGGGGACCAGGTATTCTTCGAACGCACGTGTCTCCGGGTACGCGGGAACCCAGCCCCAGTCCGTTCGCGCCGCCGTGTCGTCCACGTCCGCCGGCCAGGAATCGACAATCGCGGCCCGCGGCGGGTCCGGCTCGAACGTGATCTTCGCGTCGGGAAACGCGCTCAAGACGAAATCGCGAATCCTCCCCGCGGTGAGGCTGAACGCCGTCACGTTGTATACCCGCCGCGTCAGCCGCTCCGCCGCCGCGCTCGCCAGTTCGATCAATGCGCGGATCGCGTCGGGCATCGCCATGAACGGCAGGCTGGTCTGCTCGTCCACGAAGCATGTGAAGGGTTTGCCCTGCGCCGCGGCATGGATCATCTCGGGCGCGTAGTCGCTCGTCCCGCCGGCGGGGACGGTTACGGCGCTGATTAGCCCCGGAAAGCGGATCGCTCGAAAGTCCACGCCGCTACTCGGGCGTTCGGCGGAGAGCTGGCCGTAGTGCCGCGTGAAGTAGCGGCCGAGTTGCTCGCAGTACAGTTTGTTGCAGCCGTACATCGTCGTCGGAAAGTTCCAGTCGTTTTCGCGCACCTTGCCGGCGGTTTGTTTTGCGTGACGGTGCGGAAGCCCGTAGGCGGCGATCGAGCTGGGGAACAGGAACTTGACGGGGGTTCCGTGCCATTTCGCCTGCTCATGCGCGAGTTGCAGCAGGTTGAGCGTGCCGTTCACGTTGACGCGGTGCGCGATCGCCGGGGTGTATTCGCTGCGCGTGCTGAGCAGGGCGGCGAGATGGTAGATCGCGTGTATCTCATACTCGCTCACAAGGCGCTGGAGCAGGTTTTCGTCGAGGATGTCGCCGACGATGTCCGCGGAACAGTGATCGGCGATCCGCTCATCGAGCGGCTTCAGGTCGAGCGCGACCACGTCGCGGTCGTCGCACTCGGCGAAGTGCTCGATCAGCCCGTGCCCAATCTCGCCGTTGGCGCCCGTAATCAGAATCACCGGCTTTCGCATTGCTCAACACTGTAGACGTGCGCGACGGGATTGCAAAACCAGGCTGCGGCTCCGGCGCCCCATTCCATAACGCAGCTTGGGGTGGCAAATGTAGCAGACGAATAGGGGACGCCGTAGGCACCGACTCCGTCCCCCGCCCCGAGCGGGTGCCCCACTCCATAGCGCAGCTTGGGGTGGGGAACGTAGCAGAATGGATAGGGGACACCACCGGCGCCGACTCCGTCCCCCGCCCCGAGCTGCGCTACGGGACAGGGCGCCCATGCTACGGGACGGGGCGCCGGAACTGCGCCGAGCTCGCCGCGCGTTACGCGTTTTCCTCGGGTTCCGAGCCGGGTTGATCATCGGCGGCGCCAGTGCCCGTGCGCGGATTCTCAAACCCCTTTGCCTCGGCGATCGCGTCGACGATCTCTTCGTACCTGGCGATCTTGTGATTGTCGAGACGGAGCTTCTTCTCGGCGGCGCCTTCCTTGTAGTACAGGCTGACCAGACCCTTCGGGCTGTAGTCGGCCAGACGTGTCATCGCATCGAGCGCGATCCGCTTGCCGCCGTAATCCAACCCCGCGTCGTCGAGCACGATGCGCAGCGTGAATGCTCTGACCGCGAGCCGCAGCACCCACAGTGAAAGCAGGATCGCCAGCAGCCCGCACCAGAATTGCTGGCCGACCTCACCTTGGGTCTTGTGCCATTTTTTCCACATCTCGACCTCGCCGGTGACGATCTGCTCGCCGCGCAGCGGAACCTCGCCGCGGCCGTATTTGCTGACGAAGTAGACCCACGTTCGTCCGCCTTCTCCGGGCGCGGTGATGAGCGGCTCGCCGAGCGCGTCGCGGAGGTCTTTCGCGGTGCGCGGGTTCGCCTTGAGAGCGGCGATGTAGTCGCCGCGCGTCGGGTGCTCGGGCAGTTCGTCCGGGACGTTCGCGGGCGGCATCTTGGTGATGAGCCACTGACGAGCTTCTTCGGCATTCTTATCCGGGTATCCGATCTTCCAGTCGTAGAAAAAATAGAGCCCGAACCCGAAGCAAAGCAGAAAAAATCCCGTGTAATACAGTTGGTCGAACCGCGCCGGACCGCTTTCGAGTCGCATCGACACTCCGCTCCTTCGCCTGCTGGGGGTCAACTCGCCCGTCGATGCGGGTATTATGCCGTCTTGCGGCTCGCCTGTCTGCCGCTGTGAGTCGGGATTTCATCCGAACGCGTTGTGCGGTCGGTTCTTCAGGAGCATCGAAGCGATATGTCAGAAGTCAGAGCGACCAACCGACCCTGCGTCGTGATCATCCGCGACGGATGGGGCGAGAATCCGCATGCGGAATGGGACCACGCCAACGCGGTCAAGATCGCGCAACCTGAGGTTGATGCGATGCTGCGTCGAGACTGGCCGTTCACGCTGATCGCGACCAGCGGGCTCGACGTCGGTCTTCCCGAAGGAACGATGGGCAACAGCGAGGTCGGCCACCAGAACCTCGGCGCAGGACGCATCGTCGATCAGGACTCGGTCCGCATCAGCAAAGCGATTGCCGACGGCTCGTTCGCCCAGAACGCTGAGCTCGTCGCCGCGATCGAGACGTGCCTGGCCCGCGACGGTCGGCTGCACCTGATGGGGCTCGCCAGCGACACCGGCGTACACAGTCGGCTTGACCATCTCTACGCCTGCGTCGAGCTGGCGGCGCGACGCGGGTTGAAAGCGGTCTTCGTACACTGCTTCACCGACGGGCGCGATTCACCTCCCAATTCCGGCGTCGACTTCATCAATCAGATCGAGCATCGGCTGCGCGAGATCGGCGTCGGGCAAGTCGCCAGCGTTTGCGGACGCTATTGGGCGATGGACCGTGACAACCGCTGGCCGCGCACCGAGCGCGCCTTTCGCATGCTGCGCGACGGCGACGCCGACGCCGCGCCGTCCGCAAGCGATGCCCTGCGGCGCTACTACGACAATCCGAGCGAACCGGGCATGAAAGGCGACGAGTTTGTCCCGCCCACCGTCGTCAGCGAGGACGGACGCAACCCGGTCGCCACCATCCGCGACGGCGACGCGGCGATTTTCTACAACTTCCGCGGAGACCGCCCGCGACAGATTGTCAAGGCGTTCACGCTCGACACGTTTCCCTTCATCGGCAAAGACAAGACCGGTGAGCAGCGCGAGATGGGCTTCGAACGCGGCCCAAAGCCCGACGTGTTCTTCGTAACCATGACGGCCTACGAAGCGAGCCTGCCGGTCAACGTCGCGTTCCCCAAGCCGCCGAAGCTGGCCCACATCGCCGGGCAGGTCATCAGCGAGCTGGGTCCGCGGCAATTCCGCTGCGCCGAGACCGAGAAGTACGCGCACGTCACATTCTTCTTCAACGACTATCGCGAGGAGCCGTTCCCCGGCGAACAGCGGCAGCTCGTCAACTCGCCCAAGGTCAGTACGTATGACCAGCAGCCCGAGATGTCGGCCCGTGAGATCACCGAGATCATGCTGAAGCGGATCGCGAGCGGCGTCGACGACCTGATCATCCTCAACTACGCCAACCCCGACATGGTCGGCCACACCGGCTCGCTCGACGCAGCCGTGTTGGCTTGCCGCTGCGTGGATGAATGCGTCGGCCGCGTGCTTACAGCGCTCGACGCGGCAGGCGGCTGCGCGATCGTCACCGCCGACCACGGCAACCTCGAACAAATGATCGACCCCGCGACGGGCGGCCCGCACACCTCGCACACGACGTATCCGGTGCCGCTGTACGTCTACGGCCAGCCGTTTCGCGGCAAGCAACTGCGCAAAGGCGGGCGGCTGGCGGACGTGCTGCCGACGGCGCTGACGATGCTGGGGCTGGCGGTGCCGGAGGAGATGACGGGGCGGTCGTTGATACTATAATCACGCGTGGACGTGGAGCCCGCAGATGATCGAAAGAATTGAGTTCGAAGACTTCAAAGCGCTGAAATCGGCGACGCTCGAGTTGAAGCCGTTTACATTGTTGGTCGGCCCGAACGGCAGCGGCAAGTCGACAGTGTTTCAGGCGATTCTCGCCGCGGGGAATCCAGGGACTCAGACCTATCAGTCGCTCGCACATGCGAGTATCCGCGACGGAGAAGGGCGGGTACAGGTTGCTTTGTCGTGTAGCGGTAATCCAGCTTTGCGAATCCAGATCAGGTGGGTAGCCGATCGGCCGGGGCAATCGCGGTTCGAGGTGAGTCCTGCCGGAGTTCCCCCACGATTGACAGATCTTAAACGCGCGCGCATATACGAGCTCGATGCCGCTGACATTGCACGCCCCGCCCCGTTGCAACCAACGATTGAGCTTGGGCCGCGAGGCAACGCCCTGGCGGTCGTTCTGGATCGACTTCGGGATGAATCGCCGGAGCGCTTTGAGGCTCTCAATGCAGAGTTGGCGCGCTGCATGCCCGAGTTCGACCAGATTCTGTTCGATACACCGAGTACGGGCGACCGCGTGCTGGTGCTCCGCACGAGTCAGGACCATCAAAGAATCCCCGCGAATCAGGTTTCACAGGGCACATTGCTTGCGCTGGCTCTCTTGACGTTGAGCTATCTCCCTGAGCCGCCGCCCATTGTCTGCCTTGAAGAGCCGGATCGCGGCTTGCACCCGCGGCTGTTGCGCGACGTTCGCGACGCACTCTATCGCCTGTCGTATCCGGCGGAGTTGGGCGAAACACGGAAGCCGGTCCAGGTCATTGCGACGAGTCATTCACCTGTTTTTCTGGATTTGTTTCGCGACCATCCCGAGCATATCGTGATCGCCGAAAAGAACGGCACCGAGGCGCGGTTTCACTGTCTTTCGGACAGGACAGACCTCGACGAGATTCTTCAAGACACTCCGCTCGGTGATGCGTGGTACTCCGGCATCCTCGGCGGAGTTCCGCTGAATCGATGAAAGCTGCAATCCTCAGCGAATCTGAAGCGGATGACGCGGTTCTACGCATCATCGCGGAACGCGTCATTGAGGGCGAAATTGAGTGGTATCCGCCTCCTCACCGAGGCCGGGGTCAGGCCGGCGTTCGAAAGAGTCTTCCGTCGGTTATTCGTCACCTCCACTATCACACGGATGTCGACCTGCTCATCGTTGTCGTGGACTCGGATCACACGGAACCGCACGACGAGAGCCACGACAAGTTGAAGTCCGGCAAGAATGGCTGCCGACTCTGCATACTTCGGCAAATCACACGAGATGTCCGCCGAACACTGAAGCATGTCCCCACACGCTCGCCGCTCTGCTTCGCGATCGGGCTGGCATCCCCATGCATCGAAGCGTGGCTGCTGCATGGTAAGTCGGCGGAAGCGAATGAGGCGTCTTGGAAACAGCACCTGCGCCAGAAGGAATCAAGTTCGCCGTGGGCATCGAAACTGAAGCAGGAAAAGTACGGAACCGACAAGCCTACCCTGCCTATCGCAACCGACCTTGGCAGTGGGAATGCAAGAAGGATCGCAGCCGACCTGTCCGAACTCGTCAGCAGCTTCCCAGGCGGTCTCGCGCCGTTGATTGATGGGATTCGCGCAGCAATACAATAGATCGACAAACGCAGGGTTCCATCCACTCTACTCCATGGCATGCAGCGCAATGCGCAAGAGCTCATGCTCCCGCAGCCGTCGCGCATACGTACGCTCGCTGGGACCGCCTTTGTCACGCATGAGTTGCGAAAGACACTTTCGTTGCTCCGCCGGCCAGTCCTTCACACCGTCAATCATCGCAATCAACACGCTCAATTCCTCGAACGCCCGCCGCTCTGACGCCGGCCATGTTTGCAGATCTGAAACGCCGAGCGTCCGTGCGACATGTTTCGCGCACCACGCACGCGCCGCCGTTCGGTCGCCGGCGAAGCGGCGGGCGATGAAGCGCGTCACGGCCAGGCCGATACGCGTGAGGTCCGGCGTCGGAGCGGCGTTTTCATCGACACGCAGGACCAGGCGGGACCGCGTCAGCTTGTTCAGAGCCCGCGTCGACGTGCGGCGTGCGTGGTTGGCGCGCAGTCGCTGAAACTCGGCCTCGGCGAGTTTGCGCACGTCTGCATCGGCCGGGCGGAAGCCGAGCCGGTAATAGAACCAGAACGCCCCGCTGCGCAGCCCGTCGTCGTTGCCCGCGCCGAACTGGTACGCATCGACGCGAAACTCGCCGATGCGGTAGTGCTGTCGATAGACGCGCAACACCTGGGCGAACGCCAGCGCCGACTCGCCGCCGCGAAACTCGTCGAAGATGTTCACGCCGACCTCGCAGCGGTCGAAGAACACCCACCCCCCGCCGTAGCCGATCGGAACGCGATTGCGGGCGACGAGGTAGCCGAAGTAGCTCTCGATCGGCAGCCGTCGCTCGGGAATCATGCCGAACAGCGCGACGTCGATGCCGTGCTCGAGGCGCACCAGCGCGACCTCGCGCGGACTGGCCCAGGTGACCGGGTCGGTCTCGCGGCCTCGCACCGCCAGCGTGAGCCGCGCTGTGCGGATCAGCGCCTCCGCCTCGCGCTTGTGAAGTCTTCGCACCGGCGGCAACTTCCGCTCAAGCAATGCACTCAGGACAACGTCGCGCTGAAGCGGAGCAGCTAGCTGATAATGCGTACGCGTAGGGCGGGTTCTACCCGCCGTCTGGTGCGGCGGAAAACGCACAAACGTCCGCGACGCGTCGCGCTCGCGCAGCGCCCAGTCGAGCGAGACATCGAGCGGATCGAAAACCGCATCACGCACGCGCGGCGAGTCCGCGACACGCGCGATAGCGCGGCAAAGAAACATGACGTCGCTGGATGCTCGGCCGCGCGCCAGGTGCAGCCACTCGCGCGTCGAGCGCGATTCGTCGAACAGCCCGTCGCGCTCGCAACGCTCGACGAGCGGCGGCAGGATGGCCTCGATTCGCTCATCGCTGAGGTCCGAAGTCTGCGCAAGCTCGACATGCCGCGGAAATGCCGTCGCGAGCCACGCCGTCAGATCGAACGAGAATGAACAGGTCGAGTGCGTCCCCGCGACGCCGGTGTTTTCCAGTTCGCGACGCTGTCGCGCGGCGCCCGAGCGTGAAATGGTCGCCGCGGCGCGTGCGACGCGGCGCAGCTCGGCCTCGGCGCCGCGCAGGACGCGGGCGTCATCCGGATGAGCCGCGACAAACAGCAGAATATCGTGATAGGCAACGAGCAGACGCGGCGCGACACTTTCGAGCTTTCCCGCGGCGCGCATTAAGCTGCGCTTGCGGCGTGCGACGGACGCGCCAAAGCGGTTGCGCGACTCGTAAAGCTTCTGAACGCGCTCGGCGAAATCCACTCGACCGGCTCCACATAGAACGCGAAAAGTGTAACACACTTCGCGGAGTGTCGCGGCCGCGCGGCATCGGGCGGCGACCAGCGGTATCATGCGCGTCCAGAGGTGAAGCGCGCCAGTGAATACGAACGAGAGCTCAGATCCCGCAGACGACGCAACGTCGGTGGGCCCGGGGACGGCGGACGCGCCGGATCTCGCGACGCCGGTTCGATCCGTACGCAAGCGACTCGACGAACTCCTCGTGTTGCTTCTGCCGGCTGTGATCCTTGTACCTGTTGTCCTGACGACGCCGCTGACTGACCACAACGACGGGTTCGACAGCGACGGAATGAAGTACGCCGCGATGGCGCTGCGGCGGCCGGAACTGTACGACCTGGCGCACACCGAGCCGTGGTGCTGGCGCGTGGTGACCCCGCTGCTCGCGTCGCTCTTGCCGTTTCACATCATCGGAAGCTTCACGATCATCGCCTTCGTCTCGGACTGGATCGCGCTGTCCTTGCTGTTCTGCCTGATGCGGCGCTGCGGGCTGAGCGAGATCGGCAGCGTGCTCGGCGTGCTCTTGTACGCCGGCATATTCTGGACGGTCAAGTTCTCCTTCTTCTCGCCGTGCTATGTCGAGCATCAGACGCAGATGCTGCTCGTGCTCGGGCTCTACCTGATCGTTCGGCGAGCGTATTGGACGCTGCCGATCTTGCTGGCGGTCGCGGTGCTGCAAAAGGAGTCGTTGCTCGCGCTCGCCCCGATCGCGATCGCGCACTATTGGATCTCGCAGACGCGCATCGACGGACGCGGCTGGGCGTGGATGATCGTGCTGGTTGCCGCACCGGCTGTCGTCCTGGCGATCGTCCGTTCGCAGATCGCGTCGATTAACCCGGGTTGGTCACGTTCGGCGGCAACCTATTCGCTGACCGAACAGATTTTCGACCCGACGTTCTGGCCGCGGTTTTTCCTGTCATTCTACAGCGGGTTGGGGTTGCTTCCGCTCATACTGATCGTGCGCTGCCGCCCGGCGCTGCGCTACCTCCGCGAAAACCCGCACTGGATCGTCGCGCTGCTGGTGGGCGCTGCGGCGCTGTTCGCCGGTGGGGATAAGTCGCGGCTGTTCCTGCTGGCCGCGCCGGTGGTCTGTCTGGTCGCGGCTCAGACACTGGAGCCGCTACTCACGTCTCGCAATTTCGCTTCGTTGAGCTGGGTCGCGATCGCGATATTGCTGCACCTGTATCTCGGAAGCCTCTTCTCGCCGATGGGATCGTTTTACGATTTCACGGATCGCTTCGTTCCGATTCATTCCAAGATTCTGCACATCGCGTTTGAGCGGGATACGTGGGTGAGCCTGACGTTTGGCGCAGCGACGCTGGTTCTGTTGCGTGATAGTTCGCAGCGGCGCGAGATCGCGGAAGCCGCTTCCTCACCGCAGCGCTAGCCCAGTCTGCGACGTCCTCCGCGAAACCGCTTCCTCACGGGCGCAGCTCTGATCGGAGTTCGCTTCCTCACGGGCGCGGCTACAATGCGGTTGGATGGGCCGACGGTACATGCCGAATAGAAGGAGGACGTTCAACTTGTCAGATGCAACCCGCGCTCGGATCTCGCGACCGAAATCACGAACATTTCCGGGAACGCGCTCAAGGCTCGCCTGTTTGCTGGTTCCGCTCGTCTGCGGCGGCATCGTCGGTTGTCCGGCAAATCAACCTGACCCCGCGGTGCGGGTCTCGCTGCGTCTGGTCGC
>Ga0114931_10000989_pt1 | contig 35843 bp, 31 predicted proteins | sample 2SBtaG_FD_89579 | JGI IMG/M metagenome (GOLD analysis project Ga0114931, IMG submission 89579) | Deep subsurface microbial communities from Kolumbo volcano to uncover new lineages of life (NeLLi) - 2SBTROV14_V59a metaG | ecosystem: Environmental > Aquatic > Marine > Volcanic | place: Kolumbo... | reverse complement strand
TGAAGTGTTATTTCTTGTCCAAGTACACCATTTACCATAAGTACATGTGTTATTTGAGGATCTTGTGTTTGTTATTAAGTTTGCAGAAACACTGGTATCTTTAACACTAATAGCAGGCTCTGGAGGTGTATCAAAACTTTTTGTATATTTTGCATAAACTACATTACTATACTTACCATTCTTTTTTGCCTTGGCTTTAATCTCATGTGTAAGCGGTTGATTAGGAGTCCACGTAATAGTAATAGTTGCTGGAGAAGACTTAACCTGTGTAGGATTGCATTTAGTATGTTCATTAGAATCGGAACTTGTACCACCAACACAATAATATATCTCGGAACCATTATCAGAAGTGATAGTAACATCTAAAGTATTTGTTGTATAAGGGACCCCACCTGCTGGATTAAAAGTTGGGGCGGCAGGACCTGCGGCGGGTTCTTGCCGCAAATATTTAAGGTACCCTTTGTCCCCTTTCCAAAAAGTATATAAAAGCTGATTACCAGAAACCATAGTTTTAGACATTGCTGTTATATTTCCTACTCCAGGCAAAGACTCACCGGTATCAGGACCATTCCAAGCCCCCGAACCCACCTTATAGTAAAACTCTGGGGTTCCATTACTATTATATTTCCAATAAGAAGTTACCAGCTGCCTGTTGTTATTAAAGTAATGGGCTATAGCTTTAGGGTAACCATTACCTGGATAAGTAGATACCCACTTGTTTGTGACATTTTGCCATCTATCAGCATCAAACACTAATGATTTTTTATCAGCGCTTAGAGATACATTAACATCCCTTTCATAAACACCATAAGACACCACAATAAACTCCTTGGCCAAAGTATTAGAAACCAAATACATATCATATGCTTCTATATCGCCTGTAAGCTCTCCGTATTGGTCATCTAGCCAAAGTAAGTCAGATGTAATATCTTTCCAAGAACATTCATTTGAAGAACAATCCCACCTAGCAACCCCTGTAGTAGGACTTGTAGGTACAAAACGTTGATAAGCCTTATTGTTAACTACAACTAACTGAAAAGACACAGGAATAGAGTAAAGGTTAGTTTGTGCTGTAACAGTACCCGAAGATACACCAGGAATACCTATTGCACCAATACTAACGGGACCCTGCCACTCAGGTTCGGTAACAAATACATTTAGAGGTGATTTTTTAAAAAATACAAAATAAAAAGAAATTGCTACAACAAACACCAACAAGAGTATGAAAAGTATATTAGTTTGTTTAGACTTAAATATTTTGGTTTTCACTTAGGCAGTATTATATATAAATATATTTTATATACTACCACACTAAAAAACAAGTATCAATAACCAAGTGCCCAATACCCAACACCTGAAAAGCCTTTGTTTATGGCAAATTCTTGCTTTAGCTTTATACTTTTCTCATTTTCAAAAAATACAATCCTGTGCACACCTTCTACCGTTTTGTAGTAAGTAAAATAAGGTGTGTTAGAAACTTGGTCCCACTTAACTTCTGCATTTTCACGCTTACGTAAAAAATTTATTGCACCAAGGTTTTGCTGAATAGAATATTGTATTACATCGTTTCCCAAAACTCTTTTTGCGTAAGGCTCGGGCTTTTCTACTATAAAGTTTAAACCGTATAAAGGTATGCCCAAAATAATTTTATCTGCTGTTATCTGAGTTAAATAATCCTCAGTCATTTTTGTTATATCGTAGTGGTATTTAGAGTTTGCTCCAGTAAGGGGTGCTGTAGGTCCTGCAACATCATTGTTTGGTCTAAAAAAATCGTATGCCATTACAAATAAATAATTAATCTCAGGAGTATTTAAATATGATATTTTAGTTATTCTATTTTTAACTACACTATCGCCATAAGTTGATACAACTATTAAAAAACTATTTCCGTATTTTTGCTTTAAATTATTAGACATAAAAACTACATACTCTGCATATAGCTTTGACAAAGTATCTGGTGTATTCCCTACATTTTCAAAATCAAAATTAATACCTTTATACCCCGAGCTACTTATTTGATCTTCAACCTGAGTTAAACTTGTTTTCCAACAAGGTTGGCCACACGTTAAAAAAGTTTCAATAGTTTGATTATCATGAATAGACACAGTTAAATTCAACCTAACACCTTGCTCTTTAGCTTTTTGGTTAATGTAATATAGTTTGTCGCTATTTTCCCACATCTGGTAATGATTTGAGGATTTATCTACTGTACCATTGCTGTTTAAAAATAATGAAAAATAAGTTAAATCAGTTAAGTTGTTTAGTTCATTTGTATTAAAAGTTTCAATAGACCAGTAAGGTAAAAAACCATATTTTATCGTTGTTATGGGTTTTATTTGGTAAAAGTTATTAACCTTGGGTTCTAATAAATTTATTTGATTGGTACCAAGTGCTTTAAAGGTTCCAAAATAAATAAACAAAGTAGTTATACCAAAAAGAATTAAGGCATAAATTACCATTAAAATATAAACGTGTAGGGCAAAAAAGTTTTTCACCTACTAATTTTAACAGATTTATATTTAATGAGGTTTTGGGTTAAAAAATACCCCTGTTTGTAGTTTGTATGGTGGGCGTGGGAGGAGTTGAACCTCCGACCTCTGCTTTATCAGAGCAGCGCTCTAACCACTGAGCTACACGCCCCCAATAATGCAAACATTTTACACGCAAATGTGCTTAAAATAAAGCAAAATAGCAAGCCTAACTACCAAAAATATATTTAATTAAAAATATTACATCTAAAACATCAACTTTTGAATCTCTGTTAACATCAAACCTATTTTCCTCGGGCTTATTTTCCTTAGGGACATAAAGCCCTGATTCATTTGCTAAAACAGAATCAAAATCATATACAATGTCCCACCAGTTAATTAAGGGCCTACCATTATAATACAAACCATTATTATATCCAGGTAAGTTTTGCATCCACCATATTTTAAAGGATAAACCACCATCAACTGGGCAATCTTCAGTTTTTGACCAAGTTTTACAACTTACTAGTTTTTTTATGCTTGTTCCATCGGGTTTCCAATCTTCACAATCACTTAAAACGGGATTTGTGTTATACCAATCATAATCTCTTGTACCATTAGGAGGGTAGTGAGTCCACCCACAACCTGGCTTTAATATCTTACCATCTTGATCGCTTCCAACAAATTTTCCCCAGAATAAAAGGTCACCCCAATCTGCTTTTATTGTGGTACCACGACCATCAATAAAATTCATTAAGTGCTCAATTTGATGTGTGTGGTCTTCAAGTATTTCAGGAACACCTCTATTATAGTTGTAACCAAATACTGTGTAGGTATTTTTACAAACAGGTAAATCATTTGTACGATAACTATTACTTACATCACCGTAATTACCTTTATTAAAATATTTAGAGGATTTTGTGCCCATTGCCATGTTGCTTTCAACTGGAACAATATTTGAATTATGGTCTGTATATATCCATATTTGCTTAACTTGGTTTTTATCAACAAGATCACAGATATTTTCTTTTTTTAAATAGTAAGTGTAGTTTAAATACTTGTTGTTAGGCTGGGTTTTTGGCACCTCATTGTAGTACTTAGAGTCTATAATGGTGTATTTTAAATAAGGTGGTGAGTCAACTTTATAACCCTTGTATCTTGTGGCTTCAGATAAAAACTTAGCTGCATTATTATTTAGGGTATTAACCTTATTTTTAAGAGAAGTATACTCTAAACCTTGTTTTGGAGATATTGTTATACTTAAAACTTTTATTTCGTTTGCTGCAAAAACAGGTTTTGAGTAGGCAAACAAAAATAGTAAGAAGAATAAAATTAGTCTCTTGAACATTAGAGATATTATAACATAAACATTGTGTGCTTATTGAGAAAAGAAACGGGTACAACTAAGATCGGTTTCCCTTTCTTAGAGGTTGTAATCTTTAGCTTCAAATTACAAAGCCAGTCTTTTTTGGTTAAAAATATTACCAAATTTAAATTAGTGACTTAATCTAATAAAAATTTCTCAGGTAACATTATAGGTTTTACTCCCTAGAAAGGAGGTGATCCAGCCGCAGATTCCCCTACGGCTACCTTGTTACGACTTATTGTTGGTCATTGACTCTACCTTAGGCCCATAAAAATATGAGACTTCGGGTATTTTCAACTTCCCCCAATTGACGGGCGGTGTGTGCAAGATCCGAGAACGTATTCACCGCTGTATGGCTGACCAGCGATTACTAGCGATTCCGACTTCATGGAGTCGAGTTGCAGACTCCAATCCGAACTGGGGCCGGTTTTTTGGGATTGGCTTCCTATTGCTAGGTTGCAACCCATTGTACCGACCATTGTAGCGCCTGTGTCGCCCAAGACATAAGGGCCACGCTGACTTGACGTCATCCCCACCTTCCTCTCCGTTGCCGAAGCGGTTCCGCTAGAGTGATACAACTAACGGTAGGGGTTGCGCTCGATACCGGACTTAACCGTACATCTCACGACTCGAGCTGACGACAGCCGTGCAACACCTGTGCTACACCCTCGAAGGATGCTCTAGTTTCCTAGAGTTTGCAGTAGCATGTCAAACCTTGGTAAGGTCCTTCGCTAATCATCGAATTAAACCAGGCGCTCCACCGCTTGTGCGGATCCCCGCCAATTCCTTTGAGTTTTAGTCTTGCGACCGTACTTCCCAGGCGGCCGACTTAATGCGTTAGCTTCGAAAATGACCCCGAAAAATCGGAGCCACTTCCTAGTCGGCATCGTTTACGGCGTGGACTACACGGGTATCTAATCCGTTTCGCTCCCCACGCTTTCGTCTCTCAGCGTCAGTAAAAGACCAGTTGGCTGCCTACGCCTTTGGTGTTCCGTACAATATCAACGCATTTCACTACTACACTGTACGTTCCGCCAACCTCTTCTTTACTCTAGAACTGCAGTATTACACGCCAAACCTTGGTTGGGCCAAGGCATTTCACATATAACTTACAGTTCAGCCTACAGAACTCTTTACGCCAAATAACATCGGACAACGCTTGCCACCTCCGTATTACCGCTGCTGCTGGCACGAAGTTAGCCGTGACTTTTTGATGTAGGTTTACAATCCGAAGACCGTCATCCCTCACGCGGTGTCGCGGCGTCAGGCTTTCGCCCATTGCGCACGATTCCTACTTGCTGCCACCCGTAGGTGTATGGCCCGTGTCTCAGTGCCATCGTGGGGGTACACGCTTTCACGCCCCCTACCCGTCGTAGCCTTGGTAAGCCATTACCTTACCAACAAGCTGATGGGCCGCAGGCCGATCTATAGGCGATAAATCTTTAGTCCGAAGACATCATAAGGTATTATCCCTTCTTTCGATGGGTTATCCCTTACCTAAAGGTACGTTCCTACGTGTTACTCACTCGTCCGCCATGGTCCAAAGGACCATTCGACTTGCATAGATTAGGCACACCGCTAGCGTTCGTCCTGAGCTAGGATCAAACTCTTAAAAATTAACGTTTCTTTTCTCAATAAATACACAATATTCTGTTTTAAAAGGGCTAGAAAGCTTAAGTAATATAAGCGAGAACTATTATAGTAGACTTTTTACAAAATGCAAACAAATTGCTTAAATTGCACAAAATCAGTACTACCTCATGGGGTATTCTGTGCAAAAACAGGAATAGAAAAAATAAAATACACTAGTGTAATAAAAAAATTTCTAAGCATTAAAATAAATAAGTATAGAATCAAATACAAATACTTGGGAACAAGGACATAACCTAGTCATTTAGCAATATATTTATTATAATCAACACAGTGTTCAAATTGCCTAAAAATAAATTACTAGTAACAGTATTATCGCTTTCGATAATTCTTAACTTTTACCTTTATTTTAATTATGTAAAAACGTTTAAAGATGTTGAAACAAACGTTTTAGAAACGTACATTTTACCTAATTTTTTAAGGAGATATAGAGATGCTGGCTTTAAGAACACTTTTGTACCAACTAAAAGTCCGTTTGGGGGACAGGGTATGGAATACACAAAAATTACAACTAGCTATTTAAGTAACGCTTATCTACAAAAATTTGGGAGCCCACACCCTGCAATTGATATTGTCCCTACCAAAAAATACTACAAGGAAAGCATCGCTTACAGACTTTCAAGAGGATATACTGTAGTTTTAGCAACTCACAATGGAACCGTTAATTACCTTTATGATGAAAATGGGGCAAATTACATTATAGTTACCAACCCAACTAATACTTTACGAACTATGTATGTTCACCTAAAAGCAGCTTATGTTACTACAGGGCAAAGTGTTGTAGCTGGACAACCAATAGGAATAATGGGCTCAACAGGTAGATCAACAGGACCACATGTACATTATGCTGTGCAAACTAAAGAAGATGGTAGAAACTGGAAATATCAAAACCCGACATTATATATCCAACAATTAGGACCAACTCTTCCCTTACGCTAATCCTAAAAACCCCTCCCCCATCATTATGACCCAAAAGATTTACCTACGTTATGTTGATCTCGATAAGGTCGTAAAAAGAATCTTAAAAATTCGGAAATCAGCATTAAAATTTTCTTTTAAATTAGCTTCTTCTGTTATTCTGGAGGGGGATATTTTAACGGACGGGTAGAGTCTTGCACCATTTTTCCTAAATACTCTTTACAAAAAGTAGTAAAAGTAGTAAATTATTACTAGTATGAAACAACAATTAGTTCAACCTAACAAAAAGGGACAAATAGTCATCCCGTCAGAATACAGAAAAAAGTTTGGGATTAGTGAAAACACCACACTTAACGTCTACCCAATGGGCCAAAAAATAATAATAGAAACATTTATACAGAAACCCCACGCAAGCTTTACTGCAAACGACTACATAAAATTTGTATCTCAGTCAAAAGGTGCTTTCAAAAACAAGGCTAAATCAGAAATAGCAAAAGAAAAAAAGCTAAAAAAGGCAGAAATAGCAAAAGCTAATAAAAACAAACAACCATGGTAATAATTGATACAAACATATTTATTGATCACTTACGAATAGGTGACAGTAAATATTTACAAACACTACTTTCAAAAAATCACATATCAGATTTGTATTTAAGTGTTTTAACAATCCAAGAGCTATACACAGGACAGAGTACTAAAAACCTAAAAAACGAGTTGATATTGCAAAAACTTATTTCACCATTTTCAATAGTTTACTATGATGAGCAGGTGGCAAAACTTGCAGGAGAAATAGCAAGAGATAGTAAAAAAGTAATCACTTTTGTAGATAGTGCAATTGCTGCAAGCGCAATCTTAAATAATGCAACACTTGTGACCCTAAACACTAAAGACTTTAAAAAAATAAAAGGCTTACAACTTTATAATTGGTAAACCATTATAAGAAATATATAAGTAAACAAAACCCCAGAAAAAACACTCCTTACACTACATAGTCCCAAACTCTAACCTTTAAAATCCCTCTCCTTTGCAACCGAAATATAGTAACTTAAAAGAGACCCTACAATTGCTACAAAAAATACAAATTTCCAGTTTAAAAAAATCATAATAAGTAGACTTAAAAACAAAGCAATTAAAAAACCTAGATGCAAAGCCATTTCTCTAAACAATAAAAAGTTAACATCACTATCACTTATCTTTGCAATCTCATAAGTTCTTGTCTCAAAGGGAATAATAAAAAAAGGGTTAACTCTGTCTAAAATCTCAAGTGTATAAGCACCAAAAGAACTAGAAATAAAAATTCTCAAAAAATTATAAATGCCAGTTAAACTAACACCAAAAGTATGTAACTTATTTTTTTGCTTGCTATCTACATACTTTACAGCAACAAGTAAGCTTAAAGACCCTAAAAATACCGAAACAAAATTAAGCAAACCTACTTTTATAACATTTTCTAAAAAATACATCAGTGACAAAGACCAAAAAATGGTAAATATTATGTCGTCCATTGCAATCCCCATAAAAGCAATACCCGATTTAGTATATCGTTTATCGTAAAAATATTTATAAAAACTGTCGGTTTTAATTTTATTAAACTTAATATCAGGAAGATTCTCAACTATTGGTATTAAAGATAACAAAATAATAACTGTAGAAACTAAAAAAGTAACACCAAAACCTAAATACATAATACTAATCCCACCCAAAAGCGGAGCAAAAGCGTGAACCAACCCTTGAAAAAACTCATTAAGCCCAACGTTTTTTCCATAATTGCCATATTTATCAGAATCTTTTTGTGTAAAGTACAGTTTATAAGGAACCCAATAAAGTACATTTACCAAACCACTAAAAATAGCTGGGATAAAAAACAAAAATGGGTTTTGGGATGTCAGATAAAGTGTAAGCGTAGTAATAATAGTACACATATTACCTGCAACTAATAAATGCTTTGCAGAAACTTTTTTAAACACACTACTTGCAAAAAATACTGTAAAAGCTAGTGTTGTAATTGACCTTATACCAAAGTAAACAACAGGCCAAAAAGCACCATTTAAAAATTTATGATCACTAATTACTATTGGAAAATCTAAGGAAAACAAAAAAATAGGAACAAAAAGTCCAACTAAATCTAAACCAAAAGTCCTAATAGAATTTGAAATATATACAACAGTTCCTTGGTTATTGACCAAACTATAATAATGAATATAGGGAAAATGTCCTCTTATTCTTGAAATGTGGGGCATTAACTAATTACAAACTTTAATAATTTGTGAGTCTTCACTTATCCTATAGTCATATTCCGTACTACCAACACTTAGCAAAACTTTAAAACCCGGAGTAACAACTTGCTCATAAGTCTCGCCTTCAGAAGAACACCCTAGTGAACTATCAGAAAATTCTTCAAATGAAACATCTTTAACACTAATCTCATCACTATTTACATTTTGAGATGATGAAAGATCACTAATTGCAGCATTTATTGCATCACTTCTTTTTTGTACTTGTTCTTGGGCTACTTGATCGGCCTCGCTGTTAATTGAGTCAGACTTTTGCTGGTCATTTGTACTGCCACGGCTTAAAAAGGGGATTTCAACCTGAGGACCATACTTTGGGCTTAAAAACAAAAACGCAAAACCAAACACAACAATAATTGTGACTAATACTACTAATCCCTTATTTCCTTTACTAGTCATTTCTTCTAAACCTTCTAGAAATTAAATAACCTATGTAAATTAAACTTGCTCCAACTAAAGCTAGATAAGTTCTTTCAAAAACAGTGTCAACACCTGTTTGTGGAACAGCCTGAGCAACTTCTGGGGGTGGTGGTGTTTGTGGAGTATCTGGGGTTGGGTACGCTACAACCTCACAATCTATGTCCGCATCACACTCGTCGTTCCCTTTTCCACTAACTTCAACACACCTCTCATCTCTACAAATTCTGTAGTTCTCGTCTTTGCAGTCCCTGTCACTATCACAACTACTTTCACAATCACCATCTTCGCAAGTTTCAGGAATACACTTGTCTTGATCGTTACACCTAAAGTAAACACAGTCACTATCACTATTACATAAGTCACTACCCTCTCCGTCAACTTGTATACAGCTTTGATCTTTACAAATCATTCTTGTAGGCTCTATGCAGTCATTATTGTTTGTACAAGTACTTTCACAATCACCACTTGTACATGTTTTTTCTACACAACTTTCGTTTTCACAAGTATTGTAGCTACAATCACTATCAACATTACAGGTGTTAGAACTATCACCATCAACAAGGCTACACGTCTGATCAACACACTCAAAGTGCTTTGGGGTTTCAACCAAACAATCATCATCTACACTACAGGCAGTTTCCCCTGTTTCTCTATCTCTTAAAACCTCCTCACACAAACCACTATCATAGTTACAAATATTTGAAACAACCTGAGTATCAAAATTGTCGTCTGCGCATTTATAAATAGAGCTATCAACATTTGAAAGGCAAGCCACATTAACTATATTTTTACTAATGCCTAAATTATCAGTAAGTTGAACTATGTAACTAAATGTAAAAGTATCGTTAGGAAGTAGTGATATAGGGCTACAATTTACAAGTTTTGTAGTGTCATCATAAGTACAGATATTAGAAGGGTTTTCTACAAACTCTACAAAAGATACTAAGTTAAGATTTTGTGCGCCTTTATCTATAAAGATGTCGTCCAAATAATCTTGTATCATTAACTTTGTTAACTCAGTATTACCAATATTTTTAATTGTAATCTCTGCAACTACTTTTTGTAGAGGGTTAACAGGCCCTAAACCTAAATCTGCACCCTCTGTTGTTTTAAATACTTTTGTAATTTCTGCATCTGGTGTAGGGGTAGTATGACCTACTTCAAAGCTAATCTCACAGCTTCCTGGGTTTGTAACCAAAACATCGGCTGACTGACCCGAAAATTGTTTAATAATAAATCTTGTGGCAAAAGCTGATAGGACAACAAATAGTAAAGAAATAAGAGCCAAGCTAATCCAATAAACCATTCTATTACCTTGTAGTCTTGTTTTTACTGACTGCATAAATTATCCTCGTTACAAACTTTACTTGAGGCACTATAAGTTCCTTGTCCTGTTATATTAAAGGTTGTTGATGTACTAAATGTTTTTATATCACCTGTTTGAGAATCTAATTTAATCCCGTCCCCTGTAACATCTTTGCTGGTGCTTGTTGTATTACCATCCACGGTTTTATCTAAAACAAATGTTACTTTGGTAATGTCTTTTCCTGTGCTACTACCAACACACGTTAAATCTAAAGTGCCCGTAAAATCATTTGGAAGAGCATTTAAATCGACCTCTACCCCAGCATTGTTTTTTGCAACCCCAGTTAAGCTATCGCAACTAATAGTTGTCTCCACGGGTGTAGGTGTAGGGGGTGTTGGAGTTGGTGGAGGAGGTGTAGGGGTAGGAGTAGGGGTAGGGGGTGTTGGAGCAGTACAACATATCTCACCATTTCCACATGCAGTGCCTTCACTAATAATGTGCTCATTTGGATAAGTATCTTGGTGTTTAATCAAACTTACTGCCCAATTAAACCATAAAATTCTTGAGGTATCATCAGTATTGTTTATAGCAGTTGGAGTTGGGTACATGCTTACTCTCGAAGGATACACATTATTAAGTCTATTATAAGTTTTTTGCCTACAAGCAACTTCTCTTTGTAAACAAGATTGTGTTGGATTTAAGTCATACATCCCATCATTATTTTCATCGATACAGTAGTTACATTCATCCCAACCACTGGTAGTATCACCAATGTAATCATAAGTAACACACTGGACTTCTTCGACACAAGTTCCGGTATAGTACACTAAATAATCATAAATATGGTTGTTATCACCATTTTTGGCACCATTATCTGGAAAAGGCTCGGCATTACCCTCTGTTAAGTCTATTTGCACAAGTTTGCCACAACCTACATCATTTAAGTTATAAACTGTTTCGCTGCTTGTTGGAGCAACTAGCTTACTAAACTTCACACCATTACTGCCGTCATGTCTTTTCTCACATTTTCGGTTACTGTAACCTTCGCCGTTAACATCCCAAACAATTCCAGGGTCAACATCACAAACATATTTCCATGCCCAACCTTTACAAGATAAATCATCAATATCACAAAATCTATCTCCCATTTGTGCTCTAAACTCAGACCCACTATCGTAAACTAAAGTTCTGCGGCTATCAATTTTACTTCTAAACTTACTTGGAACTTCAGCTAAAGGAGGTGTAAATGCTGTATAGTCTACATACCTTATAGATGTAAAACCAGCATCAGTAGGCTCGGCCACAAAAACATCTGCAGTACCACCTTCAGATACTTTTTGAATGTTGTTAAATCTAAAATAAAATAAACCACCAGCGCTAACCAAGGCAAAAGTAAACACCAAAGCTAGTATTGACAGCTTAACAGGCCTAAAGGACCTAGTCATAGCACCATTGGTATTTGTTTGTATTTTTGTATTAGGCATATTAGGCAGGTTACTATCCATAGTCTATTTAATTAATAATAACACACAGGCACACCTTATTAACAGCAGATAATTTTACTGCACAAAGTGTTTTAGGGACCATGCTAAAAAGGTTGGTCCCTAATAAGGACCAACCCTACTTTAATGCTATAATAAGCTTTGTGAAACTACAAAACACGTATGAGAATTTAATAAAAATAACAACCAAACAACAAAGAGAAAAAATAAAGGTATATGTCGGTATAAGTGGTGGGGTTGATAGTGGTCTTACAGCTTACAAGCTAAAAAACGAGGGATTTAACGTTATAGGTGTATATATGCTGTGTTTTCAATCAAATGATCCAAAATGTAGATCAAAAAAAGATCGGGCTGATGCAGTAAAAGTTGCAGATTTTTTAAGGGTTCCTTTTGAAGTATGGGATTTACAAAAGGAATATAAGCAAAAAGTTATAGATTATTTTTTTGAAGGGTATAAAAAAGGGTTAACTCCAAATCCAGATATTTTGTGCAATAGTCAAATTAAGTTTGGGGTGTTTTTACAAAAAGCATTAGAGCTGGGTGCTGATTTTGTTGCAACAGGACACTATGCCCAAATTTTAGATTTGGAAAATTTGAAATTTGAGACCTTAGGTCCTAAACATAAAGTTTTGGACTTAATAGAGCATAATGTTGAGTTGCCACAGCCAAACAACACCTCCCGTCATTGTGAACAGGGCAAAATAGAGCAAGGAATTTCAGATACACACTTTATAGCAAGCGGGGTTGATTCTAGTAAAGACCAGTCATATTTTTTATGTGATGTTGACCCAAATGTTTACAACAAAATACTTTTTCCACTTGGAACTACATTAAAAGCTAGCAATAGAAAACAAGCAAATAAAATAAGTTTGCCAGTTGCAACCAAAAAAGATAGTACAGGTATATGTTTTTTAGAAGGTATTAATCCACAAGATTTTTTAAAAACAGAGTTAAAAGAAAAGTTGGGTAGTGTGGTTAACAAAAATGGTGAAAAAATTGGGACGCATAAAGGTATTAGCTTTTATACAATTGGACAAAGGCATGGGTTTAATATAACTAAATATACAGGAAAACCAGGTTATGTTATTAAAAAAGATGCAAAAACAAACAGGTTGGTTGTTGGTGAAAAAAAAGACTTACTAGTGAAAGAATTTTCAATTTTCAATTTTCAATTTTCAATAAAACCAGAAACGCTTAGAGATTTAGTTAAAGATAAAAAAACTTTTGTTAGGATACGAAATCTAGGTGAATTTAATAAAATACAAGAGTTAAAAATAGAAAAATCTCAAGTAACTATAACAACTAAAAAACCCTTAAGCTCAGTTGCCCCAGGACAATTTGGTGTGATTTATGCAAAGATTGGCAAGGCCAAAATCATTGTTGGACACGGAGAAATAATATAAAGGCAATACAGTACTGTTCCAGTACTGTTAATAACATAAAGCTAACAAGGTGAGTAAAATTAAAACCCCTTCAAAGGCTTTGCATCGTCAGTACTTGGAGCTAAATCTTTGATAATACAAATATACTTGCCGTTTTCACCAACCTCGTCGGCTCCCCTGCTATAAATAGTTTGATCAGCATACTCGTCAGTTTGTGGTGCAAAACAAAACGCATACCAAGTGTTAAACCCTATCATATGTATTATCTTTGAATTTGGATTTTGTACAAATGCTGCAACATCCATATTTTTTTCTAAAGGGTTAGATTCAGTATTTTCAGGTTTTAGCCAAGCAACATAAGGTTCCCCAACGCTATTAAACAAGGGGGTTGCAAATGGTACAGGCTTATTTCCTAAAGTATCCCAAGGGTATACACCATTATCTGTTTTTGTTTTTTCTATTGCCTCTACTAAACCCTGCATTTGTGCAAGGGTTAAACCGTCATTAGTTTGGCTTGCAACTAAGCCTGTGGTGTCACTTGCAAAACTTTCAACTTCAGTGGGCTTAGGAGTTGGGTAATTATCAACAACTTCATTTGCTGCATCAGTAACTGCTCTCTCCTGAGCTTTTCTTAAAACAAAAAAATAATAGCTAGCACCAACCACTAAGGCTAAAATTAAAAGCAAAAATAAAATTGAAACGATTCTTTTTCCTTTTGATCGAGGCTTTATGCTACCTGTAGGTATTGTATTGTTATTAGGCATATTTCCTACCACAGCGGTATCTAAATCAGTTGGGGGGGTAGAACTAACACTACTGGCACTTGGTGTATTAACATCAGGTTCTTGCGACATATCGGGCTGATCACTTAATGACTTTATAGGCTTAGTTTGTGAGGCTTTTGAAGAATTATTTAAATTTTGACCCTGCATATTTATGTTACCGGACCCTTGCCCATCAGTTGGGTTACTTAAAGGTGGTTTGTTTAAAGAGGTAATGGTATCCTCTGTATCACTTTGTCCAAAAGTACTTAATTGCATAGGGCAGATTTAAATTTTTACAAACTATTATCCTGAGATTTATTATACTCTTCTTCGTATAATCTTTTAAATTCGTTTAAAGTATCGTTAGTATTTTCAGGCTCCTCTATTTGGTTATTATACCTGTACTCAATGTTTGTGTCTTGTATAGGAGGTTTAGAATGTTTTGTACTTTGGTTAAATGCAAAAATTGCAATAGTAACAAAGGTAGTAATAATTAAAATAAACAAGATCAACCCACAACCACACCAACCAAACGTTATTAAAGGTTTTTTTGGATAATCTTTAGAACCCCCCATTAAAGTATCACCATTACTATCAGCTTTTACAACATAGGTATTTACAATATTATCAGCCCAGGTTTGCCTTTTAGGACTCATAAAGTACCAAAGGTAGCCTAAATCAAAAAATAATCCATTTAAAAATTTTTTTCCTATAACCTCTCTTAAAAAAGTATCACCCCAAGTAATTTGTGATTTTAAATCACTTTTTACCACTTTAATATTTAAAACCTTTTTACCTAAACTTTGGCCTTTTTTGTTAATATAAAAATAACCATAATAAAAGGTCATCATTGCGGCTGAAAGTACCATACTTAGTATTACAAATGGAAAAACTGTAAAAATGGTAAAAGAAGAATTTAAAAAAGCAGCACCAGTAAAAATACTACCTAAAAAAACTAACGACAAAATATTGTAAACAATACCAATAGCAAAACCTAAAATTAGACTGTCTATAAAAAATGCTAAAAATCTTTCGCCAAATCCCGCCATTTGTGGGTAATTACCTTTTGCAACAATAGATTCTTTTTTAATTGGAACAGTAGAACCTGTCTTTTTGGACTTAGAACTTACACCCTTAGCTAAAGAATCTAAACTCTTTTTTGTATTTTTACCATATTTTGCTGGTTTTGTTTTATCTGCCATGTTAATTAGTATTAATTGTAAATTATTAGTTAGTGGTTAGCTAGCTTTAAAATCCTTATACTCTGTATTTTTTTCCATCTCATTTTCAATTAAATCTCTTAAATAAACACTTCTTGGAATTCTTTTATACTTACTTAACCAATCTAAATACCTTGCAATTTCAGGTGAAATAAAAAAATTGAATCGAATATCCACTGTCTTCTGAGCCTTTTTAATGGCCCTCTTTAGAGCTCTTTCAAGGCTAGAGTCTAACTCATCATAGCTCACGATAATAAATTTCTCATCTCTGATGGCTTTAAAAATAGTTGGTACATCATCCCTATAACAAAGACCAATTACAGGTTTACCTTTTTCTAGTGCCACAGTAACCTCATGCCCAATACTTGTCGAAGATTCTGTAACCTCAGCAACAACAATATCAGAACCAGAAATTGTTTTAAGCATGTCCCTATAATATTTAACACGATAGTCGTCGTCTACATTATCAACAAAATCTGAGTCAAGTTTTAATACGTGATCACTAGCTACGGTATGACCTAAGTCTTCCAAATACGCTACTATTTTTTTATAATGACCTTTGTCTCCTCTAAGAGAAGCTGTAAAGTAAATTTTCATAACTTAATGATAGCAAAATATACAATATTTCTCTATATAAATACTAAAATTTCCTCATTACAAGGATATAAAACGGAGGTGTTGGTCTAATTTTCCTAGACTTCTTCCAAAACTCATCCGCATATTTTTTGGGAATACGGGATTTTCTTAGTGCCTTTTTCATAAGTCTTGCATCTACCGAAAGAACATAATCATTTACTAAACACATTTTATACCCCTGTAAAAGCTCTTTGTATAAACCCCAGGGCCTGTATGCGTGCACTGCAACAGTTAAACCGTCTATCCTTTTTTCAGTAAAAAATTGTGAGTTCGGATTATGTAGAGGAACTAATTCATTTTCATAGTAATAACCAAGGGCTTTATAATAATAAGGGTTTAAATCGGCTACTATTAGATAACCACCTTTTTTTAATTTTCTAACTAGATTTTTTAAAGCCCTGTTTTCATCAATAATGTTTGATAACAACATGCTACCAATTACGATATCGTACTTAGCAGTATCACCTACGGTACTTTCCCCAGCCACGTTATTTGTGTAAAAATGGGATTTTATTGAAGGAAACTTCAACTTGAGCCTATCTACAGAGTCCTTAAACAACTCCGAACCATAAACCTCATTAGTGAGCTTTCTTAAAATCTCCTCGACCAAAATACCATCCCCACAACCCACATCCAATATTTTGTCCCCGTATGAATAGTAGTTTTCAACAGTTTTATATAGGTGAGGTACTAAAATATACTTCTTTTTGAAGGTACCGTAACAATACCTATTAGACATATTGTCATACCATTTCTCAGAATTTGAAATCCACAGGTACTCACTTAAAATAGTTAAGTCTTTTTTAGACCCAAATAGAATTGGCTGTATATAAAAATTTTTAAAGATTGGTTCTAAACGAGTTACATTAAACTTCCGATATGTTTCTGTGTCTAGTGTAAACGTAAGCCTTGGTTCGAGAGTAAGCATCTCATCAACCATAGCTCTAACTTTTAAAGGGTATATACTGCAACTACTGTTTATTTTCGACCTCTTTCGCATTGTAAGATTATACAACCTAATATTTGATGTATAAAGGTATAGCTATATTATAGTGTTTGGGATTCTACCCAACTTAAATTCAACAATATTCTTAATTGTGGTGTTTAGTATTCTATTTATGGCCTCATAACTATTAAAAGCATTATGTGGTGTTGCTATTACTTTAGGGTGGTTTATTAAAACGTGGTTTGTAACAACGGTTTTCATATTAGCACTAATTTTTTCATCATCATGCAAAATTTGGGCTTCTTCTTTTAAAAACCCTTCTTCTTCAAAAACATCTATTCCTGCAAAGGCGACTTTTTCTTCAACTAAAGCATCATATAGGGCGTCGGTTTCAATTAAAGGTCCCCTTGCTGTATTAATAATTATTACCCCTTTCTTCATTTTTTTAATACTTTCTCTATTAATTAAATGTTTGGTATGCTCATTAAGTGGGAGATGAAGAGTAATAATATCACTATCTTTAAAAAGCTTATCCATTTCTACATATTTTATCCCAAATTCTTTTTGCAAGGCTTCACTTTTGTTTAAATCAAACCCCAAAATCTTCATATCAAAACCATTTGCTATTTTAATAACATTAGCCCCAATGTTTCCACAACCTATTACTCCAATTGTTTTTCGTTTTAAGTCAAATCCGGTAAGGCCGGTTGAGCTAAAGTTCCCAGACTTTAGCCTTGTATTGCTTTCAATTATTTTTCTACTTATTGCTAAAATTAGGGCAAAAGTGTGCTCTGCAACTGTGTTTTCACCATAAGTTGGAACATTTGTTACGACTATATTTTTTGATTTAGCATAATTAATGTCAATATGATCAAAGCCGGTACTCATTGTTGTTATAAGTTTTAAGTTTGGGATTGAATCAATTATATCTTTAGTAACTGTGCTTCCTATAAACACAGCTAATACGTCAGAATCACTATATTTAGATTTATCTACACTCTGAATTTCTTCAGTAAAAAAGTGTAAATCAAAATTTTTGGATAACTTTTTGTTTAAATACTCTTTTTGATTATCAGAAATCTCAAAAAAGCAAACTTTAGTTTTAGGCATTACGATAATTATAATATTCAGCTCCCAAACATCCAACCCCCAATTATATTAGTAAGTAACCAGCCTCCCCAACAATTTGCCTCAACAACACCGCACCGATTGCAAGCCAGCAATATATCAATAAATCCTACAATTATATAAATAACTATTTTTTAAACCAAATTACAGTATAAAAACTTACTATTAACTCATTAACTATTTATGTTATTATTAAACATATGAGTAAAAATATTCTGCCGATCATTACTCCGCTTGTAATATTTTTAGTAGGTTTGGGGTTTTTGGGCTTTACTTACTACAAAAACATTACTAACAAACCAGCAGCACTTTCTGTTACATCAAAATATAAAGAAGCAACTGTAAAACTTAGAAATAAGGATTTAGGAAAAACTCCAATAGAAAATACGGATATTAAGCCAGGAACTGCAGAAATAATTTTAGAAACCAAAGAAAGTAATCTTAAAAAACAAATTCAATTAACCGAAAAAGCATTAACCGTTGTAAGTGCTGACGTTGGTATAAGCGATAATTTTAGCGGTACCTTAATTATTTGGTACGACAAATCAAACGAAAAGGACGGAAACTTATTTGTTTCTTCAAATCCTGGAGGAGCTAAAATTTTAATTAACAATAAAGAATCAGGAAAAACCCCAACAACCATTAATAAAGGTGATATTTTAGATAGTGAAAACGATGAATATAGCGTTATTATCGAAAAAGATGGTTATGAAAGTCAAAAAGTAACAGTTAAATTAGAACCTGGCTACACTTTAAACATACAGTCAGACTTATTTATTAAACCTATTCCAAAACAAGTACAAAAACTAGCCGAATCAGATGAGTACAAAGTATATGGTTTTACAGATACTACACTTGCGGCTTATAATCCAGCAGAATGGGCAAGTGCAATTGCCTACTGGCTTGATACTAGAGGAACAGCAGTGTTTGGAAGCGACAGCATAAACTACTTTGACTACTTTGTAGATAGCGAGGGAAACTTATACAACGGAAAGGGTGATGGTATAGATAAAAACTCGGTTAGGCTTGAAAAAATACCAAAAGAAGCATTATTAATTGGGTATTTAAATACCAAAAATACGGAAAACCTTAGTGATGAAGCTAAAAAGACAATATCAGGCCTTTTTGGGGGTAAGGTTACAGAAACATCTGGAGGAGACAACACTTATATAGTCAAAAAAACAGGTGTGGGTTATTTAAATGTCAGAAAAACCGCGGATCTTGATGGTGAGCTTTTGGGTAAATTAGATATTGGTGATGAAGTAGAAGTTGTAAAACAAGAAGGTGATTGGTACAGAATTAAATACAAAGATGGTGAAAATGGGGAAGCTTTTGTATACGCCACTTGGCTTGAAAAAAAGCCTAAGGAAAAAACAGAGGAGGATAATCCAACCCCTACTCCAGAAAAAACACCTAATGCAGGGTAAAACTAAAAAAATTTAAACCAAATTTGACTTTTTAGTCAATTTTTTTAGATTGTATTACTTTTGTAATTAGTATTTTATATTTTTATAAACCAACTTTTAGTCGCTTAACCCCATCTTTTGCCTCATAAAAATCGTTTATTCCCACACTTGCTTTTAGGTAATATTCTAAAGCTTTATCTTTTACTCCAACTCTTTCATAGTATCTCCCCATATAAAATAAATAGACAGGATTTAAAGGCTCTTTTGCTAAAAGATTTTTGGCAATCTTTCTAGAACTTTCAGGGTAGGAATCTAGTTGGTAATTAAAGGCTAGCTCGCTTGCTCTTTTATCTCTTAAAAGTAAAGATGTTACAAAAATCTTTGTTAGTCTTTGATTACCGCATTCCACCAAGTATATTTGGTTGTCATTAAACATTTTGAGAGACAAACAGGGATCCTTTTTAAAAACTATAAAAGATACCAAAAAATAAATTGAGAAAAATAAGCATACAGAAACAAATAGCATTAACAGCACCTTAAAATATTTATTAATTGTATATAAATAAATAATTTTTTGTCCCTTAATTAGGCCAATATAAAAAAACAAAAACGTTAAAAATAATAAATAATTTGGTGGCCAAAATAAAAACGAATTAAATAAAACAAATGTAGGAATTAAAAATATAAAGCTTTTTCGAATATATACAAGAGAGACAATAAGGATAGATAAATAAAATAAAAATCCAAATATACCAAGTTCGTAAAATTCCTCTAAAAGAAAGTTGTGGGGTTTTGAAAACAAGGTTCTCCAATTACTTGTTGTATAAATTTTTGCAGGCCTTACAAATGTGTTAATAAAATCCTCTTCTCCCTTACCTATTAAAAATTCCTTTGGCTCAAATTTACTAATATCGTAAAAAGTTTTTTCGTATAATAGTAGTCGAACATAGGCTGTGTCATTTGTAATATATACACCGTTATCAAAACCTTTATTAAGTTGCCTATAGACTCTATTTATATACATAGGGCTACAAATTAAAAATACTAAAAAAACAGACAGGCAAAAAATAGCAAAATAATTTTTATTAAAATATTTAAACCTTACAAAAAAGTAGATCAAAAACACCATAGAAATTGCAATAAAAGTAGAAAGAGATTGGGTCAAAAAGAGTAAGGCTACAGCAAAAATTGTGTAAATAAACATCCTTCTTACCTGTTTCTCTACAAAATAGTAAAAACTTATCAAAAGCAAAATCCCCAAAAACTGTGATAAAAAATTTGGTTGCCCAAAAGTACTAAACACCCTGCTGTAATCTTCCCATAAAATAAAATCAAGTTTAAAAACCTGAAAATAGCCATAAATAACTACAAAAATACCTGATGATAAAATAAGTTTATAAAAATAATCAGGATTTATATCATCAAGATATTTTTTTAAAAATACTAAAAACAGAATTATGGCAATTAAAAAAAGCAAGCTTGAGGAAAACACATTAAACATGCCAAATACAGATGCGTATACATTTGTTGAAAAGACAGCGTTTACTATATTAAGTAACAAAAACATTAACAGTGCAATATCTAAAATAGATATTTTTACAGCTTTAACACTTTTTAGTATAACCATTAAAGATATAAATAGAGTTATCGTTAAAAAATACAGTTTTATAAATTCAAAGTTCTCGCTTAAACCTACTACAAAAAGTAGCGGTGTTATAAAGACTGTTAAAAACAGTATATTTTTAGCAAACTTATTCATATTACTTAAATATATAACACTATTAGCTATAACTAAAGAGAGAAGTGCTCAACAAGGTTACACAAGCCCTCTGCTTAAATTTTAATTACTAAAGGTGTTGAATTTAAAATTACATAAAACAAAGATATAATAATCTGTATACACTAACAAAATTTGGTTCTATAATATAAATACATGTCTGCCTTTAAATCTGTTCAAAATAAGCTATTTGGTAAATTTGTGTCGTACTCATTAGTTCCCTCATTTGTCTTATTTACAACAAAAATAACCTCAATGTTAGTTTTAGCTAAAATCTATAACATAGGTTATACAAAGACCGCACAAGGTATTTATTTTTCTAACTTTGAAAACTTTATTTTTGTTAATAATGTTTCAAATTTAATAACCTTTATAGTAATGTTTAGCTTTTGCACCCTCTTATTAGTAAAAGCTTATTTTTTTCATACAAGCCATATTACACCTAAGTTTTCTGCCTGGCTTAATATTCAAAACTTAGAACACTTAATGGTAGGAAGTATTGATTTATACCTTAAAACAATTTCTTGGTTCTTTTTTATGTGGCTAACAGTTGTTTTAATGTTTGGCCACGCCGCAATTGGTATTGCAACTTTTAACTACTTTGTAATAGCCTTTATTGTTGCTTTAACCGCAAGTGTGTTTTTAATTGTAGATATTGAGCGAGATCATTCAATTATTAAAGAACTAAAAAGGTTAAGTTTTTAAAATGGAAAAAATAGTAAACAAGTTAGCAGTTAATACCTTACTTTTTGTAATATTTACAGGACTCTTTGTTCTACCTGTGTTTAGTTTTTTTACCTTTAAAGTAGCAACCAGTAATAGCAGTAATGTTCTTGGGCAAACCAGTATAAGTATAAATGGTTTTTCTGTAGTTGAAGATTCAAATACTATATCGCTAAGTGGTGTTGTAAGTGCAAACCACAAGGCCTCGATACCCTTAAGTATAAATATTAACTCTAAAAATGTTTATATTTCAGAAAATGCAAAAGAAATTAAAGTTGTAAAAAAAGATAATGTAGTTGAGATTTATAATCTATACCAACAGGATCAAAAAGTGGAAATACTTTTACATTAAATCTCCAAGCTACAAAGACATATAGGAGCTTAAAAATTTAGTTCACTTAAAAAACCTGTCTACAAATTAACAGTCCCAAGTACATAGTAAAAGAAAAGAATACTTAATCCCCAAATTGCGACTGAAACTAATAATGGTTTATCTTCAAATAAAGCTCTTTCTGGGCTTTCTGCATTTTTGTTTTCATAAATAACGTACAAATACCTACCAACAATATAAATAATAATAGGAATTGTAAGCATCATCCATTTTGGAGCACTAAGCTGGCTTGGGACCAAGTTTGCAATTATCGCAGGTGTTTCTGTTGAAGGAGAAGTTTGAAAAGTAAAAAGTGCGTAACTTATCATAGTAAAAGCAGCAGACATACTTATCATCGCATCAAGTAAAGTGTCAGGATAATTTCTTAAGGTTGATCTTGTTTTTAAATCTATATTTTTGCTACTTAAAACAGTTCGCTCTGCTCTTCTTTTACCAAAAGCTAGCAAGAGGGAGAGTCCAATAACACTTAAAATTAACCAACTAGAAATTGAAGTCTCACTTGCAACACCGCCCGCAATAACCCTAAAAATAAAGCCTAAAGAAACAGTAAGAGCGTCTATTATTATGTAGTTTTTAAGCTTAAAGCTGTAGGCAAACTGTAAAACCACATAGGCCAAAATTATGTAAAATAGGTATTCATTTACAAAAATCGCAGTAAAAAATGAGGAGATTAAAAAAATAAAAGCAACAACAGTTGCAAACTTAACTCCTAATTTTCCGCTAGCAATAGGTCTATTGCTTTTAATAGGGTGTAACTTATCTTTTTCAATATCAACAATATCATTAAGGATATATGTAAAACTAGCTACAAAGCTAAATGCAAAAAAAGCACCAACTGTTTGTAGGAACGCGGTGGGATCAAATAATCTTCCCCCTAAAACAATTGCTCCAAAAACAAAAAGATTTTTAACCCATTGTCTTGGTCTTATTTCCCTAACTATTTGATAAAGCGTATTCGAATCACTTTTTAAACCCATAAATGTATTATATCAGGTATTTGGTATCTAGTATTTGTTATATTTAGATTACTTATTAAGTAACTAAACCTTAGTTAACCTACCAGCGTATCGCCTAATAATAACCAACCCGTACAAAAGTAGACCGCTTACTGTTACAAGTGCTAAAAGTTTGCTTTTTCCACTTAAAAGCACTGACAGTAATGCAAACAAAATACTTACACCCCAATAAAAAAATGCAATTTTTTTTCTACTCCAACCTAAATCCATCAGTTTATGATGAAGATGGTTTCTATCACCAATAAACGGATTTTTACCTGCCTTAATTCTACTGTACAAAACGTAGGCAACATCAATACTTGGAACTAGTAAAACTAAAAGAGCTGTTGCTACACGTGTACCATTAAGTATTGAAAGGCTAGCTAAAATTAAACCAACCCCTGTCGCACCAAACCCCCAAATTAGTTTATTTGGAGGAAAGGTTACCCTAACCATACCAAGTAAACTCCCAAGTGTTATAAAAGCAAGTTGAGCACTTAACTGTTGCTCATATGTTAAAGATCCAAATCTAAAACTTAAAAATGCAATTACTATAGTTAAAGGTATTGTTATTGCAGTAAACTGGCCATCGGTTCCGTTATTCCAACTAATCATATTTGCCATCCACATAAACCATACAAAACTAATTAAAGCACCATAAACAATAATTGATCTACCACCAAATAAGTTAAAACTTATTCTTAGGCTATCAAGCATTATAGGGTCACCAAAGGGGTTAGGAATATAAAGCATTACAAAACCGATTAAAATAACTACTATAAAAGCAAGGGGAAGAAAAAATATTAGTCTTGGTAAGAAGCTTAACTTATACCTATCATCCAAATATCCAGCCAGTGTCATTACAAATGCGCCAATTATTAATCCCCAAGCTCTTTGTGATGTTGTTAAAAATATTGCTGTTGTTACTGCAAAACCAACAAAAAAAGCTATTGCACCACCTCTTGGCGTTGGTTTTTTAAGAACCTTTTGAGGCTCAAGCCTTAGGTGTGGGTATTCCATTACTTTAAGTTTTTCAGCATTTGTTATTACAAACCCAGCTGTAATTCGTGTAAGAACAAAGGCCATTATGGTAGGAAAAGCGTATAGCAAAACCCAAGGTGAAAATTCAAAAGATTTTAAAACAGTTTTGTTAACTATAGTTAAACTTGAAATTGTAAAGGCTATTGTTGCTAACAAAACAGCAGAACTAATAAACTTACTAGCGTCTTTAATATTATTTTTTAAAAAAATGTTACACAAGTAACCTGTAATTACTAAAAAAATAAAATTAAAAAATGGCAGTAACCAAATATACCTAGCTATACTTAAGCGATACGGCCCCCAAGGAAGTGAATACCATAAAGGAATTTGATCAGGCATTTTAGTAAAATTAACCGCCAAAAAGGCGGTGTTAAATAAAAGTAAAAGGGCACAAGCTACAAATACATTTGTAGTGTAAGAATCACTAAATAAGTAAAAGTTAAACTTTACCCGCCCTGTTCTTAACTTGTAAATAAATTTTTTTATTTTTGTCTTCATCTAAATTTAGGAGTAACGTAAAGGGATTTGTATCTTTTGCCAAACATCATTTTTGTTTGGGCTTCAATCCATGGGAAAAACCCAAAAGTTAAGAGAGATACATAAAGCATTACGTACTCTAATGGAAAATATAATATTTTTTGCCACAATCCCCAGGTTGGGTGAGGCTTTCTTTTTAGTTTTTGTTTAATAAAAAATATAGGAATAAAACCACCAAAAGTTATACCGAGCAAAATACTATTAATTTTTGGAATACTATAAGCATAGTTCATTTGCCCAAATTCTGGGTTAACTAAACTTAAGAATAAAAGACCAAATGCAAGCATAAAACCAATTGTTCTTAAAATTACAAACAGCTCAAGTTTAACCCACAAATGGGCAATTTTGCTAAACACGTCTGCTTTTTTTAAATTAGGGTACATTTTTATCAATATTGGAAAATCTACTATTCCCCACCCCCACCTTAACTGCTGCTTGTAAAGTGACTTATGAGAATCAATATAATCTTTTCCTTCTGCAACATCTAAATAAATTGGGATGTAGTAAGGGACACCTTCAAAATCACCTTGCAACGCTTTAAGTGCTCGGACAAAAAATATACTGTCATCAATGCCAATCGCAGGATCCCAAAAGTCCGCTTTAATTAAAGTTTTTAAAGCAACACTATAACAACTAAAAGTATTCATTTCTTGTGCGTTAAAAGGGCTTCCTGGAACACTCCAACTGGCCATTAAAGCAATTGTAATACTATCTGAAGAAACTCTATTTAAGATAGGAACTCTCCAGGTATTGTTATCAAACACGTGAATACAGGTTTCGTAAAATTTATTTTTTCTATTTTCAGTTGTAAGGTATGCATAGGTAAGTCTTGCAAAAAACTCTTTGTGAATTTGGGTATCACTGTCAAAAGTTGTAAATATATAATTATTTAAATCTTTGCCAGCACTTTTAAGCTCTTTTACTGCATGTCTTGCTGCCCAATCACGATTTGGTCCAGCAACACCCATAATTTCACCAGGTATTCCTTGTGGGTGAATATAAGTCATAATTTTAATTTGATTGTTTTTGTCGTGTAGTTTTTGTATTTTCTTAAGGTCAGCTTTTACCCTATCCGCATAAAGTTCCTCTATACCATAAACCAAAGTAATTTTACTAATGTCAAAGTTACAATTAACTATTGATTTAAAATTTTCTTCTAAAACCTCAAACGGCTCACTATAAATTGGAACAAGTACAAAATGTTTTAAATCGTCAAAACTTTTAGGGAGAGTTGACCTATTTTTTAACTTTTTAAAATCAAGGTCTTTAACTTTTGCAAACCAGTCAACACTAATCTCTTTTTTGTAGCGATTATACCCTATAAATACATGTATAAGACCCATAAATACAGTGTAAAACCAGTAAAATGTAAAAAAGGAGAGTAAAAATATAACAACTTTTGGGGCAAAATAACCAAATGTTATAGGACTTAAAAGCACCAACCAAGTTAGTGCACCTGGAACAATTTCTAATGCTCTTTGTATAATCTTGTCTTTTTTGGAAACTTTTGCCTGTTGCATGTTCAGTTATTATATCATTATTCTAACCGTTTATAAGCTTTAATCATTAATTTACAGCTGTTACTGGCTATTTTATAAAAGACTTGTGGCTAATAGAATATTTATTAATTAACCTGATACAATTCTTTTCTACTTGGTTTTTTAGCTCTTCAACATTAAAACCAAGTTTTTTTGCAACAAAATTATAAACAGGTATTACCCCATAGGGGGTATTATATTTATGCTTAAACGGTCTGGGAGGTAAAAATGGACAATCTGTTTCGATAAGTATTTGAGATACAGAAACCTCTTTTACACTATCCCAAATATATTCCCCACTTTTGTAAGTAACAATAGCGTTAAGCCCTAAATATAAATTTGGGAAATTATTTAACACCCTGTTGGTTTCTTTTGTATTTAAATTAAAACAATGCCAAACAAATTTGGTATCTTTATACTTCTGCATTACTTCAAAGGTTTGTTCAAATGCATCTCTACTATGAATACTAACTGGTAAATTATATTTGTTGGCTAATCTTATTTGATCTTCAAACACCATTTGCTGGGCTTTTGTAGTAGATTTTTTGTTCCAGTGTAAGTCCACCCCTACCTCACCAATACCAACAATTAAAGTGTTCTCTAACGTTATAGAATTTGATATGGAATCTTTTAAAGTAGAATGTTGTTCTTGGTTTTTCAATATTTCTTTTAGAAAAGTAAGATCAAAGTTAAGGTACTCCTCAGGATGAAAACCAACCCAACACTTAACTATTTTTGGGTGTTTTTTTGCAAATTTAATATTTTTTACATTATCATATTTGTTAGTCCCAACTAACCATATTTGTTCAACCCCACTATTTATAGAATCTGTAAAAATAGTATTAGCATCAAATCCCTTAAAGGGATTATCTTTTAAAAATAAATGTGAGTGTGTGTCTATCATAACCTTAGTTTAAAGTGAAAAATCAAAAGTTAAAAGTTATTGGTGGTACATATATTATAAAACGTTTGGAGTTAAAAAAACATTAGTAGTATAAACTTTAAGGTGGTTGTAATGGTATTTGAGAAAAGACGAATATAAAAACACTTAAACATCTACAGAGTAAGCTAAAATATAATAAATATTTGCAAAATGTGTATATAGTAGTATACTGGAATTGTATATGGGTAAAGCAGAAATAAGCGGAGAAGGAATGTTAGAAAAATTCAAGACTGAAATCGAGCAGAGATTAAATGATGTAGTTAAGGAAATGCGACTACCAGAAGGTACAATAGAAGACTTAAATACTGCACTCTTTTTACTACCTCCAAAAGGTGTTAAGGAACCACTAACTATACTTCCAGGATTAATATCATGCAGTCGGAGGGGCTGTGAATATACTGTATTTAAACCTAGGAGTGGTGGGGGTGGTTGGAACTATTGTAAATACGAAGGGTTGATTGGTGTTAATAATGGAGGGATGAGTCCAACACTTCTAGAATTGGTTGATTATGATGAAGCAAATAGTGGAGAAACTGAAGAAGTGTTAAGGCTAACAAGTACAGAATCCAGGACTGTAATATTACAGAACCCAGAAAAAAATGTGTCTATGTGGGGGGTTGAATTATACATAACATGTGGAAAAGGTTGTAATGGAGATCTTTACGTCTCCCCAGGACAAGATGGTGCAATAGCAACTCTAGCAAGTTTAGCAAAAGAACAATAAAAAGATATATAAGCAACTTAAATTCTCTCAAATAAATCTTTTACGTGCTTAATTTTTCCTAAAAACTTTCCCTCTTTAATCCCTATTTTATCAAACACCTTTATTTTTGTTTTAGGTAAAATAAAGTCAAATTCATCCAATAAAACTAATATCCTATTTAACACTTCCTCTAAGTAGTGCTTATTTTCACTCACATTTTCCCATGGCTTTTTTTCTTGTAGGTCTTTATCAAGTATGCTTACCTCTGCAGAAAACAAACTACATACCTCATTTAACTTATAATCCTTCATTAACTTTGCTATTTGTTCTTTAAGGTTTCTATCTTCAACCTTTTCAAGATCAACAATAAACCTGTCACCATTAAGCTCACAAAGTTTAGTAACTCTACCAACCAAATTACCTATACCGTTAGCTAAATCCCCATTTATGATATTTGCAAACTTTTCATCGGTGTAGTCAATATCCTCACTAAATGGTGGTGCCACAGAAAGCAAAAAATACCTTAGGCTTTCTGATCCGTATTTTCTAACAACTTCGTAGGGGTTAACTACATTTCCAATACTTTTGCTCATTTTTTGACCATCAACAGTTATAAAACCATGTACTAAAATTTGTTTACTTGTAGGAAGCCCTGCCGAAAGCAACATTGCCTGCCAAATAGCACTTTGCTGTCTTAAATTGTCTTTTCCAGCAGTTTGAACACCCGGCCAGTAGTCCCTAAAATCAGAATTTTCATCTGGCCAACCTAATGTTGATATATAGTTTATTAAAGCGTCAAACCAAACATATATTACATGCTTACTATCATTTGGAACTTGAACACCCCAAGGCATTTTTTCTTTTAACCTTGAAATACTAAAGTCTTTTAAACCCTTTTCTACGAATTGTTTTATTTCATTTTGCCTAAATGCTGGAACAACAAAATTAGGATTTTCGTTGTACATTTTTAGTAGGGGTTTTTGGTATCTAGAAAATCTAAAGTAGTAGTTTTCCTCTTCAATTATCTGTATTTCACTATTTGGGTGGAGTGGGCATTTTCCATCAACTAGCTCACTGTCTTGTTTTTCAAGCTCACACCCAACACAATACTTTACTGGGTACGTACCTTTATATATATCATCATTTTTTAAACTCAACTCCCAAAACTTTTGAGCAGCCTTTTTATGATACTTACTAGTTGTTCGAATAAACCTATCAAAAGAAATATTTAAAACGTCTTTTAAATCTTCAAACTTTTTTGAATATTCATCTACATATTCTTGGGGGGTCTTTCCTTGTTTTTTTGCCGATTCAAGTATTTTTTGACCATGTTCATCTGTACCTGTATTAAAAATAACGTCAAAACCTTGTTTTCTTTTAAACCTTGCAATTGCGTCTGTTTGTATCAACTCTAAAGCAAAACCAATGTGTGGGTCACTATTAACATAAGGCAAAGTAGTTGTAATATAAAACTTTTTTGTTTCCATTTGGCTTTAATTAAAGCATAAAGGCTATGGTAAAACAATATCAAATCTTTTTATAACTTTACTTTCTGTTTGAACTTTAGGACTAGTGTGGTAAATAATATGGATATTCTTTATCTCAACTTCTCCCCCTTCAATTCCTTTTAAATCACTCTTTATCCTACCCTTTAATTCTGGAGTAAGTATGTTTGTTTGTAAAACTCCAACTGTTATGTGAGGATTATATAAGCCCATACAATAGGCAAACCCATACTTTTTAATATTTTTTGATTTAACACCTTTTACCAACCCCTTTTTAACACGTTCAAAATCCTTTTCTCTAACGTAACCCCCCTTATAATTATCACTTAAAAATATAGTAGTTTCTTTGTGTATTTTATAAAGCTTAGGGCCTACAATTTTTAAATCTATAAATGTTTCTAAAGGATTGTTATCGCTTACTTTATAGCTTAAAGGGGAAACTTTTGTTCTAAAAGATTTAATGTCTTTAAAATATTGTTTACAATAATTAAAAGCATTTTCTAAATATTTAGGGTCAATTGCCGTAATAGTTATTCCAACATGTGGAGGAAAATTATAACGATTATCAAAATCTTTGTGTAAATATTTTTTAACTTTAGTAAGCTTTGGTATTACCAAATCTACACCAATACTAAATGTCTTATCAGTAGGTTTCATAAAATTTTTTAATTGTATTGTTATACATTAAAACACTATACAAACCTTTGCAAGGTTGCTTTTTAAAAGAGAAAAAACGCAAATCCCTTTAAGCTTTAACATGGTGTATCTAAGATGTTAAGTCTAGTTTTTTAAAACAGGTCCCTAAATAAATACCCAAACACCACCACAGTTAAAGTGTAATAACTCAAAACTTATAACAAAAGCACACTCCCCTTTTTTAAAACTTTTACTACTACTTGCTTTAAAAATATTTATTACCACTTACTTTTAAAACTTTTACTGTGAATTACTTTATAAATCGTGAATTACTTTATAAAGAATAAAAAAACTTTAACTCTTACTCTACCACTGTACAGTGGTAGAGTATTTACCTTGCAACTTCTTGGGGCTTTTTATAAATCTTTTTTACTTTTTTTACAACCATTAAAGGGTTTCCGTACTTTTTATAGGTTGGTTGTAACTGCTTTTTAAGTTTATTATATCGTGCTAAACATAACTTAAATCCTTCTGGAAACTTACGTCTTCTTACACTTATCTCACTCACAGTCTTATCTGAAGTTCTCATAAAATCTATGATATCTTGGTAGCTTTCTTTATTCTCCAGTTTTTGATAAATAAAAAGTCTTCTTCCAATTTTCAATTTTTCGTCTTCGGTAAAGATACTATCAATAACCTTATATGCTTCATTTAAATTTTTAGGTGTAAGTAAGATAGTTGCAAGTGCATCCCTCCAACTTATTTTCTCACTGTGCGGAAATTCCTTTAGCTGCATATTTATAGTAAATTAATATTAATTACAAAGATTAAACAATGTTTTAGCATTTAATACTTAGTAAAATAAGCAAAAAAGTTAAACCTACTAAATATATTTTTACTCTACCACTGTACAGTGGTAGAGAAGGGTTAGCAAGTTTGTAATTTTAACTACCTAGTTAATCCCTTAAACTAGAAATTCTAGAATTATCAACATTTTTTTCACCTCGTACTGTAACAAAGTACCCACCCGCTAAAAAAACAATTAACACTATAAAAGTTATCCAGTTAAGCTGACCAACGTATTTTAAAAATAAACTTAAACAAACAAACAAAGATAAAAACAAACTATTTGTATATATCTTTGAAAAAGCATCAGCTTTTAAGTACCACACCCTTTGTTGACCTCTATATCTAACAAAAAACCAAATAGTGGAAATTAAGTGTATTAAAAAACCAAACAGTATAACTAGCATACTTACCACAACAAAAGGATTAGTTGGGGCAACAGATAAAAGCATATAAATTAAAAGGCTACCTGATATAATTAGTAACACTAAGTTTTTAGCCAAATAGTTTGGCGATTTAATTGATTTTATGGATTTTGCCATTATTTTTGTACCTACACTTATAATACTAGGATTTTTAGTTTGGTTCAAAATTGATACACAAAAAAAGAATAAAGAGAATTTAAAAAACATATATAACGAAAGTTTAAATGAGGCTTTGGTTAAGTTAAATGAGATTTCAAAAGATGCCCTAAAAGGTGATAAAGATATAATTGCCACCGATTTAAAAAACAAACAAGAATCCATTGAAAAGTTAATTAAAAATATTGAGCACGACCTGGAAAAACGCGATAAAGAGCTAAGAGAAAATCGAAGCGAAAATATGCGCTATTTTGCAGATATAAAAAGGCAAATAGAAGAACACCAAAAGGCTACAAAAGATTTAAAGGCAAGTAGTGAAAAATTAACTAGAATTTTAAGTGATAATCAGGTACGAGGGGAGTGGGGTGAAAAAATTCTAGAGGATATTTTGCAAAGCGCTGGAATGGAAAAAAATATACACTATGCAACACAGCAAGTTTTAACAAGCGGTGAGAGACCCGATGTAGTAATAATGCTTCCAGAACAACGAAGAATAAGCATTGATGCAAAATTTCCTCTTAGTAAGATCTTAAAGATGACAGAGGCAGAAGACAAAGAACATTTAAGAAATTTAAAAAGGGGTTTTGAAAAAGACGTAAAAGCAAGGCTTAGAGAAATTGTAAAAAGAGAATATATAAATAGTGATGATGGAACTTTAGATTTTGCAATTATGTTTGTTCCAAACGAAGTTGTGTTTAGCTATATAAACAAAGAATTTCCAGCACTAATCGAGGATGCCTTTAGTAAAAAAATAATTGTTGCCTCCCCTTTTAGCATTTATGCCATTGCAAGAACAATAATGCAAGGATATAGAAATTATTATTACGAACAAAATATAAAACAGGTATTAACAGAAATAAGTAACTTTAAAGATCAGTTTGCAAGATTTACAGATGAGTTTGAAAAACTTGGAAGAAGCTTTGATGGCGTTTATAAGGATTATCAAAAAATAGGGACTACCAGAGTTTCTGGAATGCAGAGAACTTTTAAGAATATTGAAAATGCAGAACGCGAAAGCGATAAAATTCCAAAATCAAATAAGACCAAGCTTGTTAAATAAAACACCCATTTGTCATTACGGAATTTACAGTGTGTAATACCTTACGTTGGCAAAAATCTACTATCAAAAAACCCTTTATTGTTTTTAATAAAAATACTACAAGGTGTTACTTGACATATTAAGTAACACTTTTTATAATAGGTAACACTATGAGTACTGCTACATCTGTAACCTCTAAAGGACAAATAACTGTACCAAAATCAATAAGAGATAAGTACGGTTTTAAAAACCGCACAAGAATATATGTTGAAGACACAAAATATGGTCCCATAATAAAAAAAGCCCCCACTCTTAACGAGGTATTAGGTATAGTTAAAGTAAAAAAACCAATATCAATTAAAGATCAAAAAGACTTAATTAAAAAAGCAATTAATTACAAATATAAAAAATCATGATTTGCTTAGACACAAGTGCATTAATTAGGGTAATAACAAATGACGTACCAAAAAAAGCAAAACACATAGGCTCGATTTTAGAGAGTGGTAAAAAGGTTTATATACCATCTGTAGTATTTTTAGAAGTTGACTATGTAGTGCAGGGCAAAGTTTACGGAGATGGTAAAGAAAAAGTTTTAAAGTTTTTTAGTTATCTAGCCTCAAGAAAAAACATTAAAATCTCAAGACATGTAAGAAAAGCCATAGCTATTTATGAAAAAAATAACATAAGCTTTGCAGACTGTCTACTTGCTTCATATTCTACCAAATACAAGCTAGTAACTTATAACAAAAAACTAAAAAGGCTAGCAAATAAGCTTTAGCACAACAAACATTTTTAAACCAAATACTATATACTAATAATCGTATGGATTTTGATAAGGAATATAAAAAACTAAATAAATCGCAAAAAGCTGCGGTTGATACTTTAAATGGTCCAGTTATGGTTATTGCTGGACCGGGAACTGGAAAAACTCAGGTTTTAACTTTGCGTATCGCAAATATTTTAAAAAATACAGATATAGATCCAACAAATATTTTAGCGTTAACTTTTACCGAAAGCGGTGTTAAAGCTATGAAAGAAAGATTAATTAAACTGATTGGTGAGCAGGCATATCATGTAAACATAAATACATTTCATAGCTTTGCTAATCAAATTATTTTAGAAAATCCTGATATTTTTTTAATTGGTAGTAGGTTTAGTGTATTAAGTGATTTAGAAAGGCTAGATACTATTCATAAAATATTAGATAGCAAAAAGCTTGAAAACTTAAAACCTACTAACGCCCCATACTTTTTTGCAAGCTATATATCAAGGGCAATATCAGATTTAAAGCGAGAAGGAATAACATATAAAAAATATTCAAAGTTAACAAGTAATAACCAAAAATTAATAAATAAATTACAAAACCAGACAAAAAAAAGTGCCGCAGATTTAAAAGAAATTAAAAATTTAAAAAAGCAGTTAGAACTTAAGGAAATATACAAAGAATATGAAGTAGAGATTAAAAAAATTGAGAGATATGATTTTGAGGATTTAATAAATATTGTAATCGAAAAATTTGGGAAAAATGAAGAACTTTTAAAAACCTATCAGGAAAAATTTCAGTATATTCTAGCAGATGAATTTCAAGACACTAATAACGCTCAATACAAAATTTTAAAACTTTTAACAAGCCACTGGGGAGAAACCGCAGATATTTTTACTGTAGGAGACGACGACCAGTCAATATATAGGTTTCAGGGGGCAAGTGTTGAAAATATGCTTACGTTTTTAAGTGATTTTAAAAACGCAACCGTAATTAACTTAACTAAAAATTACAGGTCAAATCAAAGTGTTTTAGATGTAAGTAAAAATGTTATAGATAACAACAAGACTTCAATTCAAAAGGCTATCCCACAAATTAGCAAAAACTTAACCTCAGCAATCAAAAAGAAGAGCCATTACGTAGGCAAGTCTGATTTGCCAATAGAATCTAAAATAAAGATCTATCAATTTTCAAACGGAGTCCTCGAAAGTTATTATGTTGCAAAAAAAATTAAAAAACTCATAGAGCAGGGTGAAAATCCAAACGAAATAGCTGTAATTTACAGAAACAACTCAGACAGTGCAGATATTTCAAAGGCACTTTCCAAGCTTAAAATAAAGTATAACTTGCAAGGCGGGGAAAATATTTTAATAGATGGTCATGTTAAAAAATTTTTAAAACTTTTAACGGTTATTGAACAAATAAAATCTAAAAATGAAGATATAGACATGTTTACGCTATTTAACTACGAATATTTAGGGTTTGATTATGTAGACACTTTAAAAATATCAAGATTTGCAAGCCAAAAGAGAACTAATTTTTTTGAAGCCTTAACACATAAGGACTTTATAGATGGAAAAGTTATACAAAAAGAAAAAGCTGAGAAATATACCCAGTTTGTAGAGCAAACAATACCAAACTGGATAAAAGTAAATGAAAACTCTACTTTTACAAAAACTTTTGAAACAATATTAAACGAAAGTGGGTTTTTAAATTATACTTTGGAGCAGGAAAATAGCGGAGAACTTATAAATAAAATTAACTCACTATATGGTGAGGCCCAAACACAGATTAACGGGAACAATGATTTAAAACTAAAAGACTTTTTAGCCAATATAGAAGTATTAAATAGTAATTACCTAAAAGTACTCGAAAAAGATTTTGATATAAAGTCTAACTCAGTAACCCTAACTACCGCACATAAAGCAAAGGGGTTAGAGTTTAAGCATGTTTTTATATACAGGTGTGTAAACAAAAAATGGGGAAATAACAGAAATATTGAATATATAAAACTTCCAGAGGGGATAGTTAAAGAAAAATCTGGAGAAAATGAAGAGGAAAGAAGACTATTTTATGTAGCACTAACTAGGGCAAAGGCTAACATTTACATTTCTTATTCCAATGAATATTCAAACAGTTGGGGATTAAGCCAAGCTGATCCTAGTATGTTTTTACTAGAGCTTCCAAAAAATCTAATTGAAAAACATTCAAGTGAAAAATTAGAATCTGATATCTTAATTAAAAATGCTCAAAAAATATTTTTACAAGTAGCAAAAGATACAAAAGTCTCAAGACAAGAATCTGAGATTTTAAAATCATTGATCGAAAACTATAAACTTTCAGTAACGGGATTAAATACGTATTTAAGTTGCCCGTATAAATTTAAGTTAAATACAATTTTAAGAACCCCAAGAGCAAAAGC
>Ga0114931_10000988_pt1 | contig 35850 bp, 49 predicted proteins | sample 2SBtaG_FD_89579 | JGI IMG/M metagenome (GOLD analysis project Ga0114931, IMG submission 89579) | Deep subsurface microbial communities from Kolumbo volcano to uncover new lineages of life (NeLLi) - 2SBTROV14_V59a metaG | ecosystem: Environmental > Aquatic > Marine > Volcanic | place: Kolumbo... | reverse complement strand
CTGCGCGGTCCGCATGCGGTGCACGAACTCGCCCTCGACATCGATCAGGGTGTCAATGAGTCCGCGGTCGCGGGGCACCTCGTAGCGGCGGATCTCGGTGCCGCGGATGAGCGCCACCGGCTCCCAGGCCTCCACCCGCGGGTAGCAGGCGAGGTAGTGCTGGCACTGCAGCAGCACGTCGTCGGGGACCTGGTCGGTGCCGGGATGGCCCCAGCCGTCGGCCCGGGCCCGCATCTTGAACTCGATGCCGCGCTTTCGCCCGACCGCGAAGGCGTCGGGGTGCGCGATCATCCAGTCGAGATCGCGGTGGTAGTGCGTCTTGGTCGGGCGGCGCACCTTGCAGCCGACCTCCTCGGCGTACCACGCCGCGAGCACCGGCTCGATCTGGTGGCCGAGCCACGCCAGCAGCCCGTTGTCGTCGAAGGCCTCCGGGGCGAGTTCACCGCGCTTCACGTGGTAGAGCTCGCGCGCGGTCATGCGCTCCGAGCGCCCGGTCACCACGCCGGCGTCCGAGCCGCCGACGCCCGCCAGGCGCAGTTCGATCTGTTCGTTGGTCAGCATGGGGGTCGCCTCCGTCCGAGTTTCAGGGGCAGCACGTGCACGAGGCGCTCGGCCATCGACGGCCGGCGTGCGGGCCGCGGCACCAGAAAGCGCCGCCGGCCGATGCACACGACGCCCGCGTGGTGCTCGTCGATGATCCGGCGCAGGGCGTCGCCGTGGATGTGCGGCATCAGCTCGGCGATGGCGTCGGCCGGGGGGATCACCGCGGTGGCGTTCACTCGGCGACCTCCACGGGGGGATGCGCTATCCAGTCGGCGTCCCGGTCGCGCAGCCGCTCGCCGCACTTCGGGCACTTGGTCAGCGCGCGGCGGGTCTCGTAGACGCGGTAGCGCCGGGTGACGTACCTCATGCCGTTCCATTCGGTCTGCGCCCACAGGGGGAAACCGCAGTGGTGATAGACGAGGCCGTTCTTGCTCACTCGCCCGCCTCCTCAATCTCACACGAACAACATTTAGCACAGTACCGGTACGTTCCGAATCCGCCCGCACGATCCGGCGCAGGGTCGCCCTCGACGTAGAGATCGCCCGGATTGATCTGCGTGCGGCACAGGCGGCTCGTCCAGCCGTCGCAGGTGTACGTCTTGCGCGCCCGGCGCACGGCATGGCCGTAGAGAAACGAATCGGGTGTAGTGACGTATAGGCTCATGGCTCAGCCCTGCGCTCGAGGACCGCGGCCACCGCCGAGACGCGGGCGCGCGCCTCGATCAACCGGTCGACCAGGTCGGCATCCTGGTGGACCGCGGGCATCGCGATTACGGTGCCGATGTCCCGGCAAAGCGCATAGGCAGCCGCCCAGGCGCGGGCCTGGGCGATCTGCGTGATCCGCTGCCGGGCGCATTGGTAGCTCACGGCGCCCACCTCAGTGGCGGTCGAGCCGGCTGGCCAGCACCAGGCAGGCGGGCGAGTTGATCACGTCACGGGCGCGCACGCAGCGCGCCTCCACCGCCGTCCAGCCGTAGCGCGCGGCGACCACGCGGGTCTCGTACTGGTCGAACGCCCAGGCGCCGAGCACCAGCAGGTTGAGCAGCACCAGCGCCAGTAGTTTCCGTTGGTCGGTCATCGTTTCCTCCGGGCCCCTCTGATTTCGGATTGAATTTGGGGGCGTGGGGAGAAATAAAGCACAGCTTTAGTTAGATGTCAAGCTGAGCTTTAGTTCGGGCATCAGCCCCCCGGACTCATGTCACGGTTCGGGGAGGGGGCGGGGAGTAAAGTTCGGGGCGCGATGGTCGATACAGGTTGAGAATGCCCCGGACCGTGGCTGTTTGAATTCGAGATTGATTTCTTGTCACGGCGGAGAGCGCGGGACTACACTGTGGATCACAGGCCCGGGGTATCCCGGGCCGCCGGCGCAGACCGGGCAACGGAGGGAGAGGGCGATGGGCGAGGCTGCGGTCCAGCACCGCGTGCGCCAAGCGCACATGACGGTCACGATGACCGTGCCGGTGCGCGTGTGGCCCGAGGGCGGCTGGGTGTATGCGTCCTGCGAGGATCTCGACATCCACACCCAGGGGCGCACCGAGGCCGAGGCGAGGAGCAACCTCGTCGAGGCGTTGCAGTTGTTCGTGCAGTCCTGCTTCGAGCGGGGGACCCTCGATGCGGTGCTCAAGCAGGCGGGGTTCCGCCCCGCGCGGCGGCGCCCGGATCGCGAACGGGAGGCAGAAGAGGGGAGCGCGTGGCTCGATGTGCCGCTCTCGCTGGTGGCACGCCGTGGGACACAAGATCACACCGGTCGGATGGGAAACGCTCGTTAGAGTGTTCGAGTCCGACGGATTCGTGCAGGACCGGAACGCCGGTTCTCACATCGCCCTCGTCAAGAAGGGCGTGCTGCGCCCGGTGATCATCCCGCGGTACTCGGAGATCGGCGTGCACATCATCCGCTCGAACATGCGCACGGCCGGAATGTCCCGGAAGCGCTACCTGCGGCTCCTGGGAGGGGTGTAGCGCACTCGTTTACTCCCGCGTCCCCGAGTAGCTCTTGCAGAGCATCTGCGCCGAACCGAATTCCCGGTTGCGGTAGATCAGGCACCGTTCGTCGAGCGATGGCAGGGCAAGCTCACCGTCGAAATCGGTCGCCGGGATGCGGAGCTCGCTCAGCTCTTCGGTGGCGCTGATCTTGGTGGTGCGGTCGATGTAGGGGCCGCGTTGGGAACGCGCCACGAGCTCGGCCGTATAGGCCTTGGACTTGGCCGTTTGGGCCGGGGTCGGTTTCTTCTCGAAGGCGAGCGTCGCGATGTACCCGAGGGCGAGGAGGAGACCGATCGCGGAGAGCCAGCGGGCCATCGCTAGCTTTCGGGCAGGGGCGGCTCGCCCAGATCGAGAGCGACCTGCGGATCTTCTGGCGGCAACGGGAGGTCCGCGGTCGAGATCACCGAAATCCCGTACGGCTTCGCGAGGGCTTGCAGGTCCGAGTCGTCCGAGAGGATCTCATCGGCCTGAGCTATCCGGGCAATCGCAAGGATCTGCCGGTCGAACTTGATCTTGACCCAGGTGGCAGTGAGTCCCGCTCTCTTGTCGCCGTCCTCGATCGCCTGAGCCTCGATGATCGAGAGCTCAAGGGCTGCCCGACGGTCGAAGTCGGCGATTCTGAAAGGGGCCTTGGTTGACAAGATCCTCATGAAGTCCGCACGGGCGGCGTCGGCCCTGACCAGCAATTCCGCGAGCGCGGGTGTTGGCACGATGGCGTGCTGTCGTTCTTCCTCGAGCCTTCCCAGGAGAAACTGGATCCGATCCCTGAATCGCGGTACGGGTTGCTTCGTCGCAGGATCGAGCGGGGCGTTGGCGTCCTCGTCGAGCAGGCAAATCAGTGCGTTGGCATCGAAGACGATCATGAAGGATCGCCGCCTTGTCGGTGCCGCAGGATCTCCGCGACGGGGTCGCTAATCTCTGTCCAACCGCTTCTCAGGTAGGCCTCCCGCAGCTCGGCCACCGCCACGGACATGGGGACGGTCTCCAGACGTTCGAACTCTCTGATCCAGAAGTATCTGAGCTTCCACTCCCCGTCGTCGAGGCGCTCCCACCGAGCGTCACCGTGGACCCTGATCGGTTGGCTGAACATGTACGGCGCGAGCCGCAACGCGATTTCCCGTGTGGTTCGGCAGACCCATCGTGCCTTCTCGTCCTGCAGGTGGACATGCGCTCTTTCGGCCGTGTCGCTGCCTCCAACCTGAACCGGAACCCCTTCCAGCGAGCACTCCTGAAGGAAGGTGCTGATCGACTCTTGAGGTTGGCGATTCTTCCCCGGGAATTCGAGAACGATCGCACCGTCCTCCGAGATGTTCCCGTCGGCGTCGTCTTCGGCGAGGTGTTGGTCGATGCGCTCGTAGGCGCGGAGCGCCTCCGGGTTGGCGTCGCCCGTGCGCACCGCTTCAACATGTGCACGCACCTTCGGGATCGCCGGATCGTCGACGAGAGCCAGCGGCTCCGCGCTTCCTTTTTCGATCCCGACGAGGTGAACATGCTCGGGGCTCCCCATCAGGATTGAGAGGTCCGCCAGGTAGGCGGCCAAGCGGTCCATCGGGAGCGTATCCGGCGTGAACTTGGAGATCTTAAATCGAAATATGCCGCCGGCCGCCATCGCCCGATCCCTCACCGTCCGGAACGCTGAAAGTATAGCCTCACGTCAGTCGTCGCCGCGGACAGCAAGGTGCTCACTCCAGATTAGGAATGCCATCAGATACGCTCCTGAAATCTGGATCCCGAAGAGAGCGAAAAACCACCATTCAGAGTTGGCGGCGCGATCTGGGGGCGTTGCCAGTAGCAGTGTGAAAAACGCGACCATGAACGCCGTGATCATCGTTGCTCCAAGGTAGCGCTCGCGCTCGCTCTTGGCACTGTCGAATAGAACGCCGGCGACGAGACACGAGACCCCAGCGGTCAGAGAGGCGAACGCGATCCACGGCCATTCCCCAAGCGACTCTGTTGCAAGCAGGAAGTCGGCTCGAACGAGTGGCCACGGCGCATAGGTGAGTACGTGGACAGCGGCCGTCGCCACGACCATCGCCAGGTAGACCAGCAACGACTTCAACCAGAAGCGCCCCGAGAAGTCGATCATCGTCGCCGCAGGTTCCGCCGGTGCTCGACCACAGGCCCGATGATTGCCCCGGGGTTATCCGCGTTGACCATCAGCGTTGGATAGTCGTCGTTGAGCGGGACCAGTTCGAAGATCGGGCGACCATCGGCATCCTTGCCGCGTGACCGGTACTTTCTCAGTGTAGCGGTCTCGTCTGCGGCCATTTTGGCCACCACGATGTCACCGGGTCGGACTGTGGCGTCGGGATCAACCAGCACGGTGTCGCCGGACCGAAACTCAGGCCCCATGCTCTCACCCTCGACGCGTAGCGCAAAGGTGTGCGGCCCCAATGTTTCGGCGAGATCGGCGTCCACGGTGATCGTCTCGTATTCGTTTCCCTCGGTGTACGCATTGATGGCGCCCACCGGATCGGCGGCCTGAACGGTACTGATAACCGGAATCCGGCGGGCGGATTGTGGCGCAGTCGTCAACTCCGGGGTTTTCATGGGGCCTTGCCCGGTCAGGAGCCAGTCCGTGCGGACCCCCGTGGCTTGCGAAATCGTCGGTAGGTGCGTTTTGTCGAAGCTTCCAGTCTTGAGCCATCCCGCGACGGCTTGGGGCGTGACGCCGCACAGATCGGCGATGTGCGCCTGGGTGACGCCACTGCCGCGGATGGCCGTGATAAGCCGTTGTTTTTGCTTCTCACGCACTGTCTGGGCCTCAAGCACTGCTTGAACGATACGCGGACCGGAGGGAAATGAAGACAAGTACTGCTTGACATTTAGGGTAAAGCTGTGCTTGATTAAGCGCATGGATGCCTTGCAACGTGCGGTTGAAATCGCCGGCGGTCAAGTCGCGCTGGCCCGGGACGTGGGTGTAACCCCACAGGCGGTGCACCTCTGGTTGCGCAAGAAAACTGCGCCCCCCGCCCGCTGCCTCGCCATCGAAGCCGCCACCAACGGCGCGGTGACGTGCCACGAGCTTCGCCCTGACATTTACCCGCCGCCGGCGTCGGCCGGAGCGGCGCCACAAGCGGCCTCGGCGGAGGCCTGAACCGATGCGGGATGGCGCAATGGCAGCGCGGCGGGCCCATAACCCGCAGGTTGCGGGTTCGAGTCCCGCTCCCGCTACCAAGCTGGTTTCCTCCCTCCCGGCGCGCACGCCGGGTTCCGCGCCGCCCGGGTTTTCTCCTACCGGGCGGCGCGTTTTTTCGGGGGAGGGGCGGTGATGCCGACCATGGCGCTTTCGCGGTACGACCACGAGCTGCGGATCTACGTCGACGCGGAGACCTACCTGGTGCTCTCGCGCCTGGCGGACGCCGACGATCGCACGCTCTCGGGGTACTGCCGTTTTGTGCTGCGTCAACACGCGGTGAACGGTGGCGCCACAGCGCTCGGAGCCACAAGGCCGGCGGCGAGCAACGCAGCGGAGGGCACGGGCTGATCTGAGACACCTTCCTCCCGTGCGGTCGGGTAAGACGGTGGCGCACGGGGGATGAACAAGGCCCTCACCATGGGATTGCAGCCAGAGGGGCGAATGCACGAGGCGAACCCGGGAGCGTGCGCTGCGAGACCGACCGGGGCGTGAAGACCGCGGGGCTCGTCCGAAGGACGTGGAGCGGTGAGACGCAGCCCTCTTTCGCCGGCGAGGTCGGGAAGGAGGGCTGCGCTCGGAGCCGGAGGCTGAACCGAGAACGTAGGGGTACGGAAGAGTGGATCGGGAAAGCGATCGGGAAAGAAAAAAAAGGCGATCGGATCGGGATCTTGAGGTGATCTGTTGCAGGAAATGAAGACCAACGTTGTCCAAATGCCGCACGCGGCCGCGCCGGCGCCCGAACGGAGCGATGAGCAGATCATCGCCCGGTTCCGGGCCTGGTGGCCGAAGGCGCCGGCGCGGGTGAAGTCCGGGATCCGCAAGATTGTGGCCGAGGAGGTGGCGCGCGCGCACGACGCGGAGGCCCGCGAGGTGCTCGATCACCTGAACTCGAAGCGGCCGGGCAAGCGGGGGTATCGACCCGTCGAGGCGAACCTGAAACTAATCCGCGCTCGCCTCGCGGACGGCATCACGGTGCAGCAGCTACGCGCGATCGTGACCGTGAAGGCGCGCCAGTGCGAGTCCGATGAATTCCAGGAGCAATTCTTGCGCCCGATCACCTTGTTCAACGCCACCAAGTGCGAGCAGTACCTGGGGGAGTTGGGCCAGTGAGGGAGCCGCGGCTTAAATGCGCCGAATGCGGCACCTGGTTCGCGCGCACCAAGCCGGAATGCCCGGAATGCGGCACCGCGAATCCGCGCGGGTCGGCCTCCATTGCCACGTATACGCCCTGCGCCTACGAGGCGAACGGGATGCGGTGCCCGTTGCCGGGGGTGTGGAGCGATAGCGGCTACGGCAAGCACCCGGTCAAATGGTGCTCGGTGCACATGATCGCCGAGCGTCGCGCGCAGGACGCCGCCGGCGCCGCGGAACTGGCGGAGATCATCGCCCATCCGGATCGATACCGTCATGGCCGCAACTGGCGTGACCGTGACGTGGATGCGTGCATCGAAGGACACCCGCATTGGCGCCGCAAGCCCGACGAGACCCGTAGTGCCTATCTGGACCGGATGCGGAAGCTACGCCAACGGCTGATGCCCGGCGCCAATGCCCTCGGACGCCGCAAGCCGAGCCCGAGCGATCGCCTGGCGGACGCGCTTGAGGAATACGAGGAGCGCGCGGCGAGGCTGGAGGCGGAAGGCGTTTCACGGGAAACCGCACAGAATCAGGCCGTCGAGGCACTGTTGCGGCGGCGGATCGGGGTGCCGGTGTGACGACCGCGCAGCATTACATCCCCGGTCGACGCTGGTCGCGTGCGTCGGCGCCGTTCGCCACCCGGCTCGAGGGCGCCAACCGCTCGCGCAAGGTCTGGGTGTGTCCGGCCTGTCGGCGCTGGCACAACCCCGAGCGCCGCGGCGAGGGCAAGCGCCCGGGTCGTCCTGTGGCCTGCCGCGGGTGCGGGGAGAAGCAACTCCTCTTTTTCGATTCCACCGGCGAAGCGCAGCACTTCATGCGGCTGTGGTTGCTGCAGGACCACGACCGGGTGCGGGGGCTCAAGCATCACCCGCGGTTCGCCCTGGTGTGCCCGGCCCGCGCCGGCGGCCTCCACGTCGTCGGTCATTACGAGGCCGACGTTGAGTACGAGGAGCGCGACCGCGCGGGCGAGTGGCAACACTTCGTCGAGGACTTCAAGCCGAAGAGCGAGGAGGCACAGGACCCGCTCTTCAAATGGAAGCGCCGTCACGTCGAGGCGCAATACGGGATCCGGATCCGGATCGTTTCATAGGAGGGCCGAACATGGCACGAGCACAGACAGGTGAAGGCAACGGCGGGGCGGCGACCCCTCCACGTGGTTCGCGGGGTGGCACCCAGGTCGGCGGCGGCAACGGCGCCGGGGTGGCCGCGGTGTCGATTAAGGACAATCCGGAGGTCCGCAGCGCGGTCGCGCAAGCCTTCGAGCGGATCAAGGAACTCGAGGATCAGCGTCGCGACATCAACGCCCAGATCAAGGCCGAGCGCGAGGGCCTGGTGAGCCGGGGGTTGAACAAGCAGGCGCTCAAGGACGCCGAGCGCTACTGCAAGCTCGACGAGACCCAGCGCCAGGGCTACGACGAATCGCTCGCGATCTCGCGCAAGGCGATGAGTCTGCCGATCCAGCCGGGGCTGTTCGGTGGCGACAATGGCGGCGGCGGCGCGCAGCCAACCCACTGAGCGCCGGGGCCCATCTCCCGGCGCCGCCGATGGGCGCCGGGAGGGGTCGAGCGCGTTGCCGCCGGATCGCGCGAGCTGGCGCGCGCGGCATTGGGCGATCTGGGCCTGGGATCGCCTGCCGCGCGTCAACCCGACCGTGGCCGAGCTGCTCGCGGTGATCCGACGGGTCCCGCGCGAGGTCGCCGGATACCGCCGCGGGGGATGCCGCCGGCTGGTGCTCGCCTATATCCGCAGCGAGTACCAGTGGGAGGCGTATCGGAGGAGGGGGGTGACTCCGTGACAGGTGCGACAACCCACACGCGCGCGAAGGCCCCGGCGCGCAAGAAAGCGGCGGTGCGAAAGAAGACCGCATCGAAGCGGAAACCCCTTCGCACAATACGCGCTGATCGCGCGCGCGCGAAGCGCGAGGGCTTCATCGAGGGGCTGCGTTTCACGGGGAACGTGTCGGCCGCGGCGCGGGCGGTCGGGTGGTCGCGGCGCGCGGCGTACGACTACCGCGACGTCCACGACGATTTCGCGCAAGCCTGGGACGACGCGATCGAGGAGGCGACCGATGCGCTCGAAGAGGAGGCGCGTCGGCGCGCGGTCGACGGTGTGGTTGAGCCCGTCTACCACCAGGGGCAGGTCTGCGGCGGCATCAAGAAGTACAGCGATCGGATGCTCGAGATCCTGCTCAAAGGTCACCGCCCCGAGAAGTTCCGCGAGCGCCACGAGCACACGGGGCCTGGCGGAGGCCCGATCCCGCTCATGCTGACGAGCGACGATGCCGAGCTTTGAACTCACCGCGCGCCAGCGGGAGGGGAACCGGCTGCTGGCCTCGCCGGCCACCCACTGCCTGCTCTACGGCGGCTCGCGCAGCGGCAAGACCTTCCTGGTCCTGCGCGCCATCGTGCTGCGGGCGTTGAAGGCTGAACGCTCGCGCCACGCGGTGCTGCGTTTCCGGTTTGCCCATGTGAAGGCCTCCGTCATCGAGGACACCTTCCCGAAGCTGATGCGCGGGGGTTTCCCGGAGCGCCGCTACCGGCTCGATCGATCGACCTGGTTCGCGGAGTTCGAGAACGGCGCGCAGATCTGGTTCGGCGGCCTCGACGACAAGGAGCGCGTCGAGAAGGTGCTCGGCCAGGAGCACGCGAGCATCTTCCTCAACGAGGCCTCGCAGATCTCGTGGAGCGCGCGCAACGTCGCGCTGACCCGTCTCGCCCAGGCGTGCACGTACACCATCGACGGCGGCGAGCGAGCGCTCAAGCGCAAGATGTACTACGACTGCAACCCCCCGAACACGGCGCACTGGCTGCATCGACTGTTCATCGAGGCCCGCGATCCGGAGACCAAGCAGCCCCTCGCCGACCCCGGCGACTACGCCCACCTGCAGATGAACCCGGTGCACAATCGCGAGCACCTGCCGGAGGGCTACATCGAGAGCACGCTGGCTGGCATGCCCGCGCGAATGCGGCGGCGATTCCTCGACGGCGTGTTCGCCGACGCGACCCCGAACCAGCTCTTCCCCTACGAGACGATCGAGAAGTGGCGGGTGCTCGACGGCCGGGTGCCGGACTTCCAGCGCGTGCTGGTGGGGGTCGACCCGTCCGGCGCCGGCGACGAGGACAACGCCAACAACGACGAGATCGGCGTCTCGGTCGCGGCGCTGGGGACCGACGGCAACGCCTACGTGCTCGAAGATCTGACCGTCAAGGCCGGCCCGGCTACCTGGGGCACGGTGGCGACCACGGCCTTCGACCGCCACGCGGCCGATCTGGTCGTCGGTGAGGGCAACTTCGGCGGCGCGATGGTCGAGCACGTGATCCAGACCTCGCGGGCGCGGACCCCGTACAAGCAGGTCCACGCGAGCCGCGGGAAGGTGGTGCGCGCCGAGCCGATCAGCGCGCTCTACGAGGCGGGGAAGGTGCGCCACGTCGGGCGCTTCGGCGACCTCGAGGACGAACTGACCGCCTTCACGACCTACGGCTACACCGGCGAGGGGTCCCCGAACCGCGCCGACGCACTCATATGGGTACTGACCGAACTCTTCCCGGGGCTCGTCGCAGAGCCCGTCGACGATACCTGGACAACCCGGCCGAATCGGCCGCGTAACGGTGGATGGATGGCAGCATGAGCGACAACAGCGACGACATTCTCATCGAAGTCCGCGACGCCCTGAAGGAGGCGGCCAACTTCGAGACCGACAACCGGGAGAACGCGCTCGACGATCTCGCGTTCCTCGATGGCGACCAGTGGCCCACGGCGACCAAGAGGGAGCGAGAGGACGAGGGCCGGCCGTGCCTGACCTTCAATCGGTTGCCGACCTACGTCGACCAGGTCGTAGGCGACCATCGCCAGGCGCGGATCGCCATCCATGCGGTCCCGGTCGGGCGGGCTGCGGAGGATCAGCAGAAGATCCCTGCGGTGGGTGGCGACGCCCGGTTCACCCTGGCCGAGGTCTACGACGGGATCCTGACCTCGATCCAGTCGACGCCGGAGGCGCTGTTCGCGCGCACCCACGCCTTCGAGCAGATGGTGAACGCCGGGTTCGGTGCCTTCCGGGTGAATACCCGCTACGTCGGCGACAGTTTCGACGCCGAGTTGGTGCTCGAGCAGATCTTCAACCCATTCACCGTCTACCTGCCGCCGGCCGCGGTGCTGCGCGGCCCGCAGCATGCCGATTGGGGGATCGTGACCGAGATCGTCACCGCGGCCGCCTTCAAGAGCCAGTTCGGCGACGACGCGGTCGCCTCCGACATCGAGGTCGACGCGCTCGGCGACGACCGCGGGCGCTGGTACACCGAGACCGGGGTGCGGATCGCGGAATTCTTCAAGCGGGATCGGGTGCAGGACGAACTGTTGGCGTTGAGCGACGGGCGGATCGTGTTCGCCTCCGACGTGCAGCCGGTGCTCGACGAGCTCGCGGCGGCGGGCATCCAGGTGGTGAACCACCGCCGGACCGTGCGCCACAAGATGCGCTGGTACAAGGTCTCCGGGGCGAAGGTGCTGCAGGGCCCGGTCGACTGGCCGGGGCGCTACGTGCCGCTCATCCCGTCCTTCGGGAAGGTCATCAATCGCGAGGGGAAGCCGAGCCTGCGCGGACTCATCCGCAACGCCAAGGACGCGCAGCGGATGTACAACTACCACCGCGGCGCGGAGGTCGAGGCGGTGGCGCTCGCCCCCAAAGCTCCGTACGTGGCCGACGTCCAGGCGATCGCCAAGTACAAAAATCTGTGGGAGAGCGCCAACACGACGAACCTCTCGGTGCTGCCCTACGATTCACATGAAGGCTCGGTTCCCGCGCCCCAGCGCCAGCCCCCGGCGCTGCCGTCCTCCGGCTTCGGGCAGCAGGTCGCCTCGGCCGCCGAAGACATGAAGGCCACGACGGGCCTGCACGACGCCTCGCTGGGCGCGCGCAGCAATGAGACCAGCGGCAAGGCGATCCAGCTCCGCCAGCAGGAGGGCGATGTCGGATCCTTCGCGTTTCACGACAATTTCGCGCGCGCGATGGAGTACGCCGGCCTGGTGCTTGTGGACCTCATCCCGCACGTCTACACCGGGGAGCGGGTTGTACGCCTGGGTCTCGAGGGTGACCGTGAGGCGTGGGTCAAGGTCAACCAGCAGGTGCGCGACGAGCAGAGCGGGGCGATGATCACCGTCGCCGATCTCGGCGCGGCCCGCTTCGGGGTGCGCGTCACCACCGGGCCGGCCTACACCACGCAACGCGCCCAGGCGGTCGACGCGATGATCGAGCTCTTCCGCTCGGTGCCGAAACTCGGCGAGATCGCCTCCGACATCCTCGCGCGGAACATGGACTGGCCCGGAGCCGACGAGCTGGCCGAGCGGATCACCCGCACGCTGCCGCCGCAGTTGACGGCCCCCGGAGGCGACGACGGGCCGCCGCAGCCGCCCGCGCCGAGTCCGGCCGAGCAGATGCAGGCGCAGGTGGCGGAGCTCGAGTTGCAGGCTCGCGGCGCCGAGGCCGAGGCGAAAATCGCCGAGGCCAACGCCACGCTCGCGCAGTTCCAGCCCCCGCAAGCACCAGGGGCGCCCCTCGATCCGACCGCGCTCGACCAGCACATCCGCCAGGTGGTCGCCGAAGCCCTGCAGCAAGTGATGGGCGCTGGAGCCTAGATTTCACCCACGAGGACTACTACAATGGATCCCAACGACACCGCGAGCGACGCGAACGCCCAGGCCACGGAGGCCGGGGCGCCCCCCGAAGAGCTCGCCAGCCTTCCGACGGCTGATCCCTCCCCGGGCGAAACGTCGGACGCGCCCAGCGCGACAGGCCAGGCCGGCGCCGCAAAGCCGGACGGCGATGGAGAGGCCGATTCGGATCGCCAGACTGATCACCAGAAAGGCGATACCGCGAAACTCATCCGCAGGCTGAAGGGCAAGCTCAAGGCTGCCGAGACCGCGCGTGACGCGCTCCAAAAGGCTGCCGAAACCGCACTGAAACGGGCCGAGGCCGCGGCGACTCCCGCGAAGCCGGAACCCCGACAGGAGGACTTCGGAACCTACGAGGAATACGTCGACGCCCTGGTCTCGCACCGAGTGGAGCAGAGGCTCGCGGCAGAGCGCTCGGCAAGCGACGCCGAGGCTGGCGAAGCACCGGATCTCGACGAGATCCGCGCGCAGGCCGAGCACACCGCCGCGACGGACGCATGGGCAGAGCAGGTAGCGGACGTCAAGACCAGGCACCCGGACTTCGAGCAGAAGGTGCTCGACCCGGCGTTGCCGATCACGGCTCCGATGGCCGACGTGCTGATGCGGGCCGAGGACGGTGCGGAGGTCGCCTACTACCTGGCGGCGCACCCCGAGGTCTGTGCCGAGATCGCCTCGCTCCCCGACCCCGTGAGCATTGCCCTCGCCATCGGTCAGGTGTCCGCGACGAGGGGATTGTCTCCCGCTGCGCCACCTGTGGAACAGCAGGCGAGCGTACCATCCGGCCCGGGGCCGGCGAGCGCCGCGCCCGTGATCGAGCCAGTGAGCTCGGCCGGGCGCGGCGGTGTGCCGAATCCCGAGCGCATGACCACCGACGACTGGATGCGGTGGAGGAACGGGGCACTCACCAAGCGATGAGGTAGACCTCAAATGGCCAACACCCTGATCACGCCAACGGCGGTGACGCGGGAGGCGCTCCGGATCCTCCACCAGAAACTCACTTTCGTCGGTTCCATCGTCCGCGAGTACGACGATCGCTTCGCCAAGAGTGGCGCGAAGATCGGCGACTCGCTCCAGATCCGGCTCCCGAACCAATACGTGGTTCGCACCGGCGCCACCCTGTCGACCCAGGACACCACCGAGTCGACCACCACGCTGCAGGTCGCCACCCAGAAGGGTGTCGATCTCAACTTCACCTCCGTCGATCTCACGATGTCACTCGACGACTTCTCGAAGAGGATCATCGAGCCGGCGATGGCGGTGCTCGCCGCGACCATCGAGGCCGATGCGTTCTCGATGTACAAGGACGTGTACAACCAGGCGAACAACGTCGGCAGCGCGGCGACCTTCGCCAAGCTGATGGCGGCCCGCAAGCTCCTGACCGACAACCTGGCCCCTTACGGCCAGCGCTGCCTGTGCCTGAACACGCAGGACAACGTCGATCTCGTGGATGCCTTGAAGGGACTGTTCCAGGACAGCACCCAGATCGCCAAGCAATACCGCGAGGGCCTCGTCGGCCGCACCGCGGGCTTCGGGGAGATCTACGAGACCACGCTGGTGCCGTCGCATACCGTGGGCGTCAAGACGGGCACGCCGCTCGTCAACGGCGCCTACCAGACCGGCGCGTCGCTGATCACCGACGGCTGGACGAACAGCACCACCGGAATTCTGTTGCAGGGCGACGTGTTCACCATCGCCGGCGTCAACCGGGTCCACCCGGAGACCAAGGCCGACACAGGTGTGCTGCAGCAGTTCGTGGTCACCGCCGACGCGGACTCGGGTGCGACGACCGGCCCGGCGACGCTGGCGATTTCCCCGTCGATCGTGACCACCGGGGCGAAGCAGAACGTGACCGGCTCGCCGGCCGACAACGCGGCGATCACCGTGGTCGGCACGTCGGGCGCCGCCCACGGGATCTCGCTCGCGCACCACAAGGAGGCGTTCGCGTTCGCGACCGCCGACCTGGTGATGCCGAAGGGCGTCGACTTCGCCTCGCGCGAGGTCTACGACGGGATCTCGATGCGGATCGTGCGCGCCTACGACATCAACAACGACAAGTTCCCGTGCCGCCTCGACGTGCTGTACGGGTTCAAGACGTTGCGCGGGGCGCTCGCGGCCCGCATCGCCAACAACTGAGGCCGCCCGGCCCGGGGCGGGGTTTCGGCCCCGCCCCGCATCTGCGGAGGTGACGTATGGGTCATCCGACGTATCTGTACCACCCGGAGCAGGCTCGCGAGGGCAAGATCTTCGACTCCGATGCGTTGCCCGAGAAGGCCGAGGGCTGGGTGGACACGCCGGCGAAGTTCGCCGAATCGGTGGTGCCCGCGCCAGGCGACTCCCCGCCAACCAGCGCGTTCGGCGCCTGGTTCGCCAGCCTCGGTGGCTCGGCGCACGACAAGAAGCTCGCGATCGAACGCTACGCGCGTGAGCACTTCGACGTCGAGATCGATCGCCGCCGCACCGTGAAGCAACTCGTCGCCGAGGTCGAGGCGCTCGAGGCCGGCGCCGGAAGCTGAATGTGAAGGCGCAGGCGATCATCAACGGCGCGCTGCGCGCCATCGGTGTCGCCGCGGCGGGCTACGATCCAACCGCCGAGGAGGCCGCCGACGGGCTCGCGGCGCTCAACTCGCTCCTCCAGAGCTGGCAGGCCGAGGGCCTCACCGTCCCGTTCCGGGCCTGGGATGCGTTCGCGCTGACCATCGGTACCGCCTCCTACACCTGGGGCACCGGGGAGACCCTGAACGCCGCGCCTCCGGTGCGGGTCGAGGACGGCACGGCCTACCTCTCCGACGCGAACGCGACCGACACGCCGGTGGCGCTGATGGGCGCCGGCGAGTGGTCGCGGATGGCATCGAAGAGCGTGTCGGGACGCCCCGGGCGGATCTACGTCGAATATTCCGACCCGGTTGCGGTGGAGTTCGACTTCGCTCCCGACCAGGCCTACACGCTGCACGTGCAGAGCCTCAAGGCGTTCACCGCGTTCGCGGCGCTCACCAGCGAAGACACGGTGCCCGACGAGTACCTGCCGGCGCTGAAATGGAACCTCGCGGTCGATCTGGCCCCGGAGTACGGCAAGGACCCGAGCGTGACCGTCGCCACCCGGGCGCGCTCGACGAAGAACGCGATCCTCGGGCTCGCCTTCGCGCGCCGGCCCCCGATCAGCACGGTCGACAAGGGGCTGCTCCCGGGGCCGCAGTTCAACATCAACACGGGGTAGGCCATGAGTAAGGCGATCTTCCTCGGCGGCGAGGTGCAGCTCTTCGACAACGCCGGCGCGCCGCTCGCCGGTGGCAAGGTCTACTTCTACGAGCCCGGCACCTCGACCGCGAAGGACACCTACACCGACTCGACGCTCGGGACCGCGAACGCGAACCCGGTGGTGCTCGACGCCTACGGGCGCGCGCCGATCTGGCTGTCGGGCAGCTACAAGGTCGTGGTGAAGGACAGCACCGACGTCACGCTCTATACCGAGGACAACATTAACCCGTCGGTATCGAGCGTGCTCGGCAACTTCAACCTGGCCGACAACGGATCGTTCGAGACCGACACCAACGCCGACGGCACTCCGGACTCATGGACGCTCACCACCTACACCGGAGCGACTTGCCAGCGGGTCACCAACGATCAGAACCACGGCGCCGCTGCGATGAAGTTCGTGAGCGTCGGTAACGGCGGCGGCTACCTCGAAAGCGAGAGCTTCTTCGAGGTCTCGCCGGACACCGACCTCGGCGTCGAGTTCGACATCAAGAGCTCGGTGGTCGACGTGCGCAACGTGGTCGACGTGCTCTGGTACGACAGCGCCAAGGCGGTGGTCAGCACCACCTCGGTCTACGACGAGAGCGCCGCCAACCCGACGAGCTGGACGCACAAGAACTTTACGGCGACTCCGCCGGCGACTGCCCGCTACGCGAAGCTGCGGCTTTACGGGTGCCACTCGTCCGACGTGACCCCTGGGACCACCTGGTACGACAACGTCACGGCGTGGGCCGAGCATCAGCCCGCGGCGCACACGCACACGGCGTCGGAGATCAGCGACTCCACTGCGACCGGGCGCTCGGTGCTCACCGCCGCGACGGCCGCCGCGGGCCGGACGGCGCTCGCGGCGCAGCAGGATGTCATCACCACCCGCGGCGACATCGTGATCGCGAGTGCTGCGGGAGCCGCGGCTCGCCTCGCCAAGGGCACCAGCGGGCAGGTGCTCCAGATGGGGGCGAACGACCCCGCATGGGCGCCGATGATTCTGGCCCAGTCCTACGACTCAGGAGAGCAGACCATCACCGCAGCGGGATTACTAACCCTCGCCCACGGCTTAGGAGCCAAACCCAAAGTGCTGGAGGCGGTGCTCGTTTGTAAGACGGCCGAGTACAACTATTCCGTTGGTGACGAGGTGCTCACGGCGCTGGACGCCGCATCCGTATCTCGGGGAGCGTCGTGCGTTTGGGATGCGACGAATATAAACATCCGGTTCGGTTCCAGCGCAACAACCTTTTACCTTTTGGACAAAACGACCGGCGCCATTCAGGCGACCACCAACGCAAACTGGAAGCTCATCGTGAGGGCCTACGCATGACCACGTACTACGCGGACGCCGCGGGCCGATACTTGGGCGGGTTCGAGAAGCGCAGCCCCAAGGGCGTCGAAGTCAAACACCCGAACGTGCCGCGGGGCGCGCTGGAGGTGCCGGGCCCACCCGCAGATGTGCGCATGGTCTGGGATGGCAACACGTGGCTGACCACACCAGAACTCGACGCCGAAGCGAAGTTGGAATACCGCCGCGCTCGCGCCCGCGAGTACGCCCATGACCTCGGCGCGGAGCCGGGTTTCGAGAATGCGGTGGGCGACGTTCTCGACGCGCTCATCGACGCGGTCGAGGCCGGAGATCACACGAGGCTCACCGCCATCAAGGCGAAGCGCGACGCCATCAAAGCGCGGCACCCGAAGCCGGTATGAGAGTGCCGCTCCCCATCGTCGGCCCGAAGCGCACCGCGCGCTCGATCGTCACCAATCCGCAGCGCTGCGTGAACCTCTACCCGGTGCCGGAGGGGCCCGGGGCGAAGCACGCTGCGAGCCTCTACCCGACCCCGGGTACGACGCTGGCCAAGAGTATCGCGACGGGGGCGGTGCGATCGAACGGCGTCGAGTTCGGTGATGCGATGTACTGGGCTGCCGGCGCCGCGCTCTACAAGGTCGACTCCTCACTCACCTCGACGAGTGTCGGCGCGCTGGTGACCTCGGCGGGCTGGGTGAGCATCGCCGCGGGCCGTGCCTACCTGATGCTGGTCGATGGCGCGAAGGGCTACGTCTGGGACGGCGTGACGTTCGCGCAGATCACCGACCCCGACTTCCCGGCCAACCCGACCAGCGTCACTTACCTCGACGGCTACTTCATCGTCGCCTCGCAGGGCTCCGACCAATTCACGATCTCCGCCAACGAAGACCCGACCGCGTGGAACGCGCTCGACTTCGCCTCCGCCGCGGCCGACCCCGACGATCTGCTCGCCGTGGCCGCCACGCACCAGGATCTCTACGCGCTCGGCGCGCGCACAACGGAGATCTACTACGACTCGGGCGCCGCCGACTTCCCGTTCACCCGTCACGCCAACGGGGTGATCGAACTCGGCCTCGAGGCGGTGGCGTCGGTGGCGCTCGCCGAAGGGACGCTCTTCTTCCTCGCCCGCACCGACGTCGGCGGAAAGCTCGTGGTGATGATCTCCGGGTTCACCCCGCGGGTGATTTCCGACGACGACATCGTGTGGGAGATCGGGGGCCTCACCGCGACCGACGACGCGGAAGGCTTCGTCTACCGCCAGGTCGGGCAAACCTTCTACGTGCTGACCTTCCCGGCGGCGAACCGCACCTTCATCTACCACGTGGAGGCGGGGGTATGGCACGAACGCACCAGCCCGTCGCTCGCGCGCTGGCGGGCGCGCGGGCATTGCTACTTCGGCGGCGCGCACTACGTGGGCGACTACACAGCCGGGAAGCTCTACGAACTCGACACCGCCGTGTACACCGAGGACGGGAGCAGCGTCACTCGCACCCGGCGCACTACGGTCTCCCATGCCGATCGGCGGCGCATCCAGGTCAATTCTGTCGAAGTGGAGTTCGAGGCCGGCGTCGGGCTCACGTCCGGCCAGGGCTCGGATCCCCAAGCGATGCTGCGCTACTCGCGCGACGATGGGAAAACCTGGTCACGGGAGTTGTGGCGCCCGATCGGGAAGCGCGGCGAGTACGGCGCCCGCGCCATCTGGAATCGGCTTGGCGTGGGGCGCGGTTTCGTGTTCGAAATCTCGATCTCCGATCCGGTCCCGGTCGCCATCCTCGGCGGATACGCCGATGTGCAGGTGCTCGACTCATGATGCCGGGGATCGCACCGCCGCCGCGCGAGCCGCTGGCCGGCGACTGGCTAACCTGGAAGCTGTGGGCGCGGTGGTTCTCGCTGCTCACCGACGCGGTGCCCTACGTCAGGACCTACTCGGTGGCCGTCACCCCGACCGCGGTGGGCGCCAACACGACCAGCGAGCAGACCGTCACGGTCACGGGTCTCAGCACCTCCGACGTGGTGGTCGTGAACAAGCCATCGCACACGGCCGGATGCGTGCTCACCGGCGCGCGCGTCTCCGCGACCGGCACCCTCGCCCTCACCTTCGCCAACCTCACCGCCGGGAGCATCACGCCGCCGGCAGAGACCTACACCGTGGCGGCGGTCCGGCGATGAAAGGGTGGCGCGAGAACGACTTGGAGATGGAGCGCGAGCTGGTGCGGCGCCTCGACGAGGTGTTGCTCGGGAACGTGGCGGCGACGCGCTGGGTGCTCGATATGGTGTACGTGGCGCATCTGCTCGATGATCTCATCGACAAGGACAAGGCGCGCACCGACGAGGAGATCTCGCGGGCGTTTCGGATCCTGGCCGTCGACATGCCGGCCAACCCGTTCCATGAGCAGCACCGGCACGAACTCCGCGTGTTGTGGACCGAGCTGTTCCTGCACTGGAGTGATGCGACCGCGCTCGAAAAATCCAGCGACGCACACGATCGGGCGATGGCGTGGATGCTCCGGTCCTACCTGCTGCGCGCGATCGTGCACTGCGCGTACTTGGTCGGTGGTCCGGATCACGCGCGCTCGGTCGGGCCAACCATCCAGCGGTGGTACGAGGAGCGGGTCGAGGACGAATTGAAGGAGGCCCCCCATGTCTAACCCGGTAGCGGCAATCGTCGGCGGCTCCATCGTGTCCGGGGTGCTCGGCTCGAGTGCATCCAGCAAGGCCGCCAAGGCCCAGGCGAACGCGAGCACCCAGGCCGCGGAGGTACAGGCGGCAGCCTCGCGCGAGGCGGTCGCCGAACAGCGCCGGCAGTTCGACATCGCGCGCGAGGATCAGATCGCCGCCGAGGCGCGGGCCCGCGGCGACATCGCGCCGTGGATGGAGACCGGTGTCAATGCGCTGCGCACCCTCGACGCCGAGATGGACCCTCTCACCGGCAAGTTCACGGTGAGCGACTTCGAGGCCGACCCCGGCTATCAGTTCCGTCTCGAGCAGGGCCGGCAGCAGCTCGACCGGACGCTCGCGGCGAAGGGCGCACGCTTCTCGGGACCGGCGGTCAAGGAGGCCCTGCGCTTCGGCCAAGGCCTCGCGAGCCAGGAGTACGGCGCCGCCTACGGCCGGTTCCGGGACTGGCAGGGCAATCGTTACAACCGGCTCGCGAACCTGGCCGGTCTCGGACAATCGGCGGCGAGCAACTCGGCGGGCGTGACCACGGCGACGGCGGGAAACATCGCCGGGCAGGGCCTCGCGACCGGGCAGCGCGTCGGCAACCTGTTGATGCAGGGCGGCGCGGCCCAGGCGCAAGGGTATCTCGGCGCCGGGAATGCGATGGCGCAGGGGTATCTCGGCTCGGCGAGCGCGCTCAACAACGCCGCGCAGGGCGGGATGCAGAACTACCTGCTCTACAAGATGTTGGGGTGACGTGATGGAGTTCAAACCCTTCAACCTCGGAGACGTCTACAAGACGGCCGGAAGCGTGAACTACCTGCGCGACAAGCGCGCCGCGCTGGCGCGCGAGCAGGTCGATCGCCAGGCCACCGCGAGCGCCTACGCGGCCGGCGCCAACGATGACGGCACCTTCGACGTGACCCGTACCGCCGACCTGCTGATGCGCGGCGGTAAGGCACAGGAGGCGCTCACCCTCGTCAAGCTCCACAAGGAGATGCAGGACCCCCAACCGAAGCCCCTGAACGCGCTCGACCAGACCCTCCAGCTCGCCGAGGTCATGGGGGTGGTCAAGAGCGTGGCGCCGCTGGTGCGCACGCAACAGCAGTACGACTCGGTGCGCAGCCTCCTCGAGCGCGGCGGATTGGTCGAGCCGGGGTTTCTCCCGCGCACCTGGGACGATGAGGCCAGACGCGGACTGATGGGCGTGAAGAAGGGGGCCGAGAAGCACTACCGCGTCCTGTCCGCCGAGGAGGCTACCCATCGCGGGTTGCCCGCCGGCGGCGCGTACCAGGTCGAGAAGGGCAGCGGCGAGGTCAACGTGCTCGCGCGCCCGCAGGCGCCGCGGGCGCCGAGCGAGTTCAACGCGCTGGCGGCAACCGCCGGGCTCACGCCGGAACAGAAGGCGGAGTACGCTCGGAACATCCTGGCGCGCAAGGGGCAGCCGGCGCGGGCGGCCGGCGCCGGCTACAAGAGCGCCGACGCCGGGCGGATCATGAGCGCCGCCGCAGGACTGTTCGGTGGGATCTGGGACCCGGAGACGCAGCGGATCATCGGGATCAGCAAGGATGTGCAGAAGCGCGTGCTCGCGATCGCCTCGCGCGCCGAGCAGATCTACCGCGCCAAGCAGGGGGCAATCGGCCACCTCCAGGCGGCGCGACAGGCGGCGGTCGACTACGGGATCGAGATTCCGACCCTCCCCGCGGCGCCCGGCACCAACCCAGCCGACCCGCTCAACCTCCGCAACGTGCTGATGCCGCCGGGATCGTGAACCGATGGCGCTGCTCGCCGAACTCCGTGCTGCCTACCCGCAGTACAACGATCTGAGCGACGCGGACTTCACCCGCGGCATGCACGCGGTCTACCAGCGGCGTACAGGGCAGGACGTGCCCTGGGACGCGTTCGCGCGCTCGGTGGGGCTTCTCACCGTGCCGGAAGCGCAGATCGAGCCACAGCCGGTGGTGCACGAGCCGGAGCTCGGGTATCCGTACCAGGGTATTCTGCACGCGCCGCGGCAGCTCGCGACCGTCGAGTCTGATGACCCGCGCCAGATCATGGCCGGCAACCTCAACGCGCTGCGCGCCCTGCGGATCCCCGCCGCGCCGGCCGAACCGCCGCCGCGTTCGTTCGTCGCGCCAGCGACCGCGCGTGGGGCGCTCGCACGAACGATGGCCCACGCGCCGGGTCCGGGGCCGCGGATGGAGCCGGCTGCACCAGTGTCGAACCTGCGCAACACCCTCGACCTGGTCTTCGGCTCACCGACGGCCGCCGGCACGCCGCAGGGGGAGACCGAAGCGCTCCTCGAGGCCGCGGCGCGGCGAAGCGCCCGCCCCGGCGAGCCCGTGCCCACCGGCGCGCAGTACGCCCGCCGGATTGGCGCTCCAGAGGGCGTCGGCGCCCGGGCGCTCCGCGACGTGGCCGCCGGCGCCGAAATGACCGGGTCGGGGCTCCTCGGCTTCGCCGCCCGCGCCACCGGATCGGAGGCGCTGCGCGCGGGGCAGATCAAGGTCGACGAGGCGGCGCGTAACCTGTTGCCCGCCGATCCGACGTTCCTTGACGAGTTGGCCTCGGGCGCAGGCTCGGCGGCGTCGTTCTTCGTGCCGGGCCTTGGCATTGCCCGCGGCGCGCAGGCGGCTGCTGTGCTCGCCCCGCGCATGTCGCTGTGGCTGGGCTCCGGTGCCGCGGCCGGCATGGAGGCCGCCGTCGAAGCGGGCAACGTCTACAGTCAGGCGCGCGCCGATGGGAAGTCCGAGCGCGAGGCCGCCGCAGCGGCCGATGGGGTGTTCTGGAAGAACGCAGCGCTGGTCGGCGTTACCAACCGGTACGGCCTGTTCGCGGAGAAGGGCGGGCAGCTCGCGCGGCGCGCGCTCGCCGCCGTGGTCGAGGGTGGGCAGGAAGGTGCGCAGCAGGTGATCAGCAACCTCGCCACCGGCCACCCGGCGTTCGAGGGGGTCGGCACCTCGACGGCCATCGGTGCGATCATCGGCGGCGGGCTCGGTGGTGGCCCGGTCACTCCACGGCCGCGCGCCGAGAAGCTCGGTGAGGCGTTCGCGGATTCGATCAATCAGGCGCGATCCGGGACGCCTGCCGACCAGGTGGCGGCCCGGCTGCTCGACCCGTCGCAGGCGCAGCTTACGGCGCGGCGACCGATACAGACTGCCGAACCGGCGCACTCCACAACCTTCCCGGCGCCCTCCTCAACATTCCCTGCGAGCCGGCCGACCGAACTTCGCCCGAAAGCCGTGTCCGGCGGCACCACACCGGCGGCAGAGCCCGCGCCCGCGCCTCCTCCCGCGGAGCCTGCGCAGCCCAAGGAGACCCCGCGCGAGCGCCACTTCCGCGAGCGCCACGTGGATCCCAAGCACGACACCCTGCTCGCCGCGGTGGCGAAGCTCGGCGGTATGAACCGCGCGGAGGCCGAAGCCGAAGGCGTCGATCCGGCGCACTTCGGGCAGCGCGGCTGGAAGATTTACCGGATCTTCACCAACCAGGGCCGCACCCCGGACGACCTTGCAATCACCCTCGCCGACATGGGCTGGGGGCAGTTCGTGAACGACCAGGGCCGCCCGGACGGCAACGCGCTCCTGGCGGCGCTCGACGACGCGCTGCGCGGCCAGCCGGTGCACGCGCAGGGAGCGTACCAGCAGCCCGACGCCCAGATCGCAGAGCAGTTCGCCGAGCACGCGGCGACCCACGAGGGCGCGGATACCGCCACCGACCCATTCAACTTCGACCCATTCGACATCAGCAACGATCCCCTTCCGGGCGATCAGCTCGTCGACGACGAATACAGCGACGACATGGGCACGTTCGACCGGCGCATTCTTGAGCTCTCCGAACGGCTTGAAACCATGACCGAGGGCGCCGGCGAGGGTATACTCGAAACCGCAGCCAGCCGAGGGTGGTCGAACGGCGAGACCATCAACGCCCTTGAGGAGGCGATCAGTGAGCGACAGCGGAGCAAAGAAGGCACTGGATCAGATCCGCAAGCGCAAGGCGGAGGGCCGGCCGGTGCGCTGGAACCCCAAGCTCAAGTTCACCCGGCCGCTCCGGAACCCGCAGCCAACCCACAAGCCGCCGAAAACCGTCCAGTAGCGTCCGGCGCCCAGGGCGGCCCCCGGGATCTCCTCGGCGCGGTCCCGGTCGCTCGGCAGCAGATCGCCGACCGTGCGCGCGAACTCGCCCAGACCCGCGGCGAAGGGCGCGACCAGCCCCCCGTAGACGCCGGTCCCGGTGGACTCTTCGGCCCCGCGCAGGGGCAGCGCGACATCGAGGACGTGGGCGGCGTCAAGCAGCAGTCGGGTCTCGAGACGAACGCGGAGCGGCGCAAGCGTTCGGGCACCGAGGCCGCGTCACGCTCAGGCGGCGGGGCTGCGATGCGGATCCCGGAGGGGCCGGCGGCGAGGCCTGCCTCGCAGGGGGTCGATGTGCCGGCGGCGGAACCCGCCGGGATACCTGGGGAGCGGGGGCGGCGAACCACCCCCGGGTCGATCCAGCCTGCGGCGGGCTCCACGGAAAGTGTACCCCCATCGGCCAAGCCGGGCGATACCGGCCCCGTCGCGATGGCCGCTGCCGCGGTCAACGCCGACGCCGGCGGCAACTATGCGGGCCTGGTCGAGCAGCAGATCGACGTGCCCGAGGGGCCGCCGCCTTCGAGCAAGGAGCGGGCGAAGGCGATCCGCCGCGAGGACGTGCTCGTGCCGTTCCTGCGCGCCCTCAAGGTCCCGGTCTACGAGGGCCGGGTGAAGGGCGCCAGCCGCCTGGGCTTCTACCTGCCGAAGCACGAGGCCGTGCGCGTGAAGCGCAAGAGCGACCTCGAGGTGGTGGCCCACGAGATCGCGCACCTCATCGACGACCGCGCCTTCGGCGGTTTCCGGCGCGGGAGCAAGCGCCCGTGGCTGGTGGGGAAGGGCGCGCGCGAGTTCTCCGCCGAGCTGAAGGAGGTGAGCTACGACGCGAATAAGATCTACGAGGGCTTCGCCGAGTTCGTGCGGCTGTGGATGACGCAGCCGGCCGAGGCTGAGGCCCGGGCGCCGAAGTTCCACGCCCGGTGGGAGCGCTGGGTCAACCTGCCTGCGAACGAAAACCCGTACGGCAAGGCACTGCGCGACGCCCGCGAGGGCATGCGCGCGTGGTACGCGCAGCACCCGCTCGCGCGGGCGGCCTCGAAGGTCGGCGGGGAAAACGAGCGGCTCACCGACCACATCCTCACCGGTCGCACCGAGGCCGCCCGGCAGCGGATCTTCGACGATCTGCAGGGTGTCGTCTCGATGGAGACCGATCTCACCGGCGCGCGCACCGGGCAAGACCTCGGCCCGTACCAGACCGCGCGTCTCACCCGCGGGGCGATGAGCGTGGTAGAGGGCGCGGTGAAGTTCGGCGTGCCGGTCGCGACCTATTAAAACGGGGTGATTACCAGCATCGACTTTCAGGGCGACGGACTCGAGAAGGTGCTCAAGGAAGTCTCGCCCGAGATCGAGGACTTCCTGCAGTGGGCGACCGCGAAGAGCGCGCACGAGCTGAAGGGCCAGGGGCGGGAGAACCTCTTTACCGTCTCCGAGATCGAGGCCGGGCTCGCCCTGAACCGCGGCCGCAAGCGCGACGCCAACGGCAAGACGGACTTCGAGCGCGCCTTCGAAGGGTACCAGCGCTGGAACAAGCGGGTGGTCGACTTCGCCGTGCAGCTCGGCGCGATCGACCCGAAGGCGCGCGCGCGGTGGCGCCGCGAGTGGTACCTCCCGTTCTACCGGGTCGGCCAGCAGACCTCGACCAAGCGCAAGAAGGGCATCGAGGGCAACGTCTCCGTGTGGTCCCCGCTCACCGGCGGCACCGGCAACGTGCGCGACATCCTCGCCAATATACTGACCAACGCCGAGACCCTGATCACCGAGGGGCTCAAGAACGACGCCCGCCGCCAGATCGTCGACTTCGCGCTGAAGGAGCAGGGTGGCGGGCGCTGGATCACGCCCATCGGTCGCGAGGCCAAGTCCGTGAAGCTCTCACAGGACCAGATCCTTGCCCGTGTGTACGAGTCCCTCGGGCTCTCTCGCCGACAGGCGGAGATGGGCGTCAACATCCCCGAGGAACTGATCCCCGCGGTCAATGCCGTGAAGACGTGGGCCGCGGAGAACGACGGCTTCCTGCAGTTCTGGCTGCTCGGGCAGGACCCGACCCCGCGCAACGGCGAGCAGATCGTCGCGGTGCTGCGCGGCGGCAAGTCGTACTTCTACCAGGTCAGCGATCCGCTGCTCTACCGCTCGTTCCAGGCGTTGAGCCGGCCGGTGGCGGCGAAGTCCGTGCAGATCTTGAACAAGATGCGCCGCTTCGGGCAGTTGACGGTGACGCTCACCCCCGACTTCATGCTCGCCAACATCTGGCGCGACACGCTGCACGCCTGGGCGCTCTCGGATCGCGGCTTCAAGCCGGTGCTCGACTCGATGAAGGGCCTCACCGGGCGGCTGCGTAACGATCCCGACTACCGCGCCTACATCGCGAACGGTGGCGGGATGAGCTCGTACTTGGTCGACGACGAGGCGCTGCGCGGCCACCTGCACACCTGGTACCGGAGCAAGGGCATCAACCCGCACACGGTGATCGATACCCCGCGCAAGATGCTGTTCGCGATCGAGACGATCTCCGGCGCATTCGAGGAGGCGACGCGCCTGGGTGAGTTCAAGCGTGGCGTGAAGAGCGGGCTCACCCCGCGCGAGGCCGCGTTCAGGGCCCGCGAGATCAGCACGGATTTCGCGATGCGCGGCGACGACGCGAGGGTGATCGGCTTCCTGTACGACACCGTGCCGTTCCTCAAGGCCGGGGTGGTCGGCATCGACCGCGTGTACCGCGCCGGGTTCAAGGATGCCAACCGCGGGCACGTGTGGATGGTCGCCGGTCTGCTCGGTGTGTTCTCCGCGCTCCTGCGCTGGCTGAACGACGACAACCCGCTCTATCAGGAACTCGAGGACTGGAACAAGGATGGGCACTGGCACGTGTTCGTGCCCGACCGGTGGATGTCCGCCGAGCAGCGCACCGCGCTCGAGGCCGAGGGCCTCGTCGAGCGCGGCTATCTGCACCTGAAGTTCCCGAAGATCTGGGAGATCGGCGCGCTTACATCGGTGGCCGAGCGGGCGACCGAGCAGGTGATCGAGGGGGTGAAGGGGCGGGGTGTCGACGTGCCCGCGTTCACCTGGCACACGTTCCAGATCATCTCCAACCAGATGAAGCTCGACTGGCTCCCCTACGGCTTCGAGCCCATCTACGAGACCTACGTCATCAACCGCAACCGGTTCACCGACCGGCAGATCGAGACGCCGTCGATGCAGCGGCGGCTGCCGGGGCTGCGCTACTCGCCGTACACCCCGCGGACGCTACGCGCGCTCGGCGAGGCGACGGCGACCCTGCCGCGCTGGGCGCAGGTGAGTCCGGCTCGCGCGAACGCGCTCATCCGCGGCTACCTCAACACGTCGGGCATGTACGGGCTGATGCTGGCCGACCGGGTGTTCTACGGCGACGAACTGCCCGAGGGGAGCTGGGCGAGCGCGCCCGGCATCCGCCGCTTCATCCAGCGCCACCCTGCGCGCACCCAGGCCGAGACCACGTTCTACGACTGGCTGCGCGCGTCCCGTGAGCTCGCCGACTCGGTCGACTTCACCGTCACGAACAACCGCCCCGCGATCGCCGAGAACCTGTCGGAGAGGCGCGCCACGCAGGAGCGCGAGCTCTTCGATGATGCCGCGAAGACCCTCCGCGCGTTCAGCACCCAACGGGCGCTGACGATCGAGGATCCCGACCTGTCGCCGGAGCAGAAGCGGGCGAGCATTCTCGATCTCGACCGCCAGCGCAACGCGTACATCGTGGAGCTTGTCTCCGAGGTGAAGGAGGACCGGCAGCAGGCCAAGGCCGAAGACGCGAAGCGCAAGCGGGCGGTGAACGAATGAGCGGGGGGCTGCACTTTCGCGAGGTCGACGCCGCGGCGTGGCGCGCGCGGTGGCCGAACTTCGCCCCCCACGAGATCGCCTGCCGGCACTGCGGCATGCTCGTGGTGCACGCGCCGAGCATCGACGCTCTGCAGCGGCTCCGGGACGCTCTCGGGGTATCGGTCCACCTCAACTGCGCGTACCGGTGTCCGATCCACAACGCGATGGTCGGCGGCGCGCCGCTCTCGCAGCACAAGCTCGGCCGCGCCTTCGACATCGCGTTGCGGGGCTTCGAGCGCGAGCACCTGGTCGCCGCAGCACGCGATGCCGGGTTCACCGGGCTCGGGTTCTACAACACCTTCCAGCACATCGACACCGGCCGGCGCCGGCAATGGGACCACAGGAGGGCAAATCATGGGTAGCTTGATTGCGTCACTGATCGGCGGGCCGATCACGGGCCTACTCGGCAGCGCCTTCGGGATCTTCGGCAAGTGGATGGAGGCCCGCGAGCGGCGCAAGGACCGCGAACTCGAACAGGCGCACGAGCTGAAACTCCAGCAACTCAACATCCAGGCGCGCGGGCAGGAACTCGAGCAGGAATCGCTGATCGCGGAGCGCCAGGCGAGCGCCGACATGCTTGCCGCGAGCTATCGCCACGACGCGAGCTTCGGCGAGGCGCATCGGTGGGTGGTCGACGTGCTCCGCCTGATGCGCCCGCTGTTCACGATCATGCTGATCATGTTGACGGGCATCATCTTCTGGAAGGCGTCGGATGGCGCGGCGCAGCACAAGATCATCGCGACCATCCTCTACATGACCGAGGTCGCGCTTACTTGGTGGTTTGCTGACCGGGCGCGCGAAAGGAAGAAATGATCGAAGCGATCACCAGCGCCGTCGAGTCGGTCGCCAATCTCGCCGAGGCCAACCCCCTCGGGCTGCTGGTGGCCGTGTTGCTCGCTCGGATGGTGTGGGCCGAGTGGCAACTGTGGCAGTCGCGCCGGGAGGTGCGGTCGCTGTCGAGGACCGTGTTTCGGCATGCGGCCGCGCACGATCTGACGTTGGACGAGGACACGACCCGGATACTGATTCGGCGCGACCCGCGCCGAAGGGAGCGGCGATGATGATGCGGCACATACAAGAAAACCCGTTACTCGCTGTTGTCGTCGCGCTCATACTCGGCGGTGGTGGCGCCGGCTGGGCCGGGATGCAGATGGGCGACCGATGGACGGCGACCGCGGCGGCGAAGGCATGGGAGGCGCAGGCCCGTATCAATCAGGTGGTGACCGACAACCTCGCCAAGCTGGACGAGCGGCAGCGGGAATCGGAAAAGACCCTCGCCGGCCTCGGTGGCCCTGGTGACCCGATGAGTCCACGGGTGCGCGCGCTGGAGAAGGCGTCGCAGGAAACGGCCAATACACTCGTCCGAGTAAGCGTGATGCTCGCCGCGATCGAGAAGCGTCAAATGATGCTGGAAGATCAGCGGCGCGAGTGAGGCGCGCGCGGCCGATTTCCGGGAACGCAGGATCAGAAACTTACGAGCGCTCGCGATTGCGGAGTTCACGATCGGTTCACGCTGGCACGCTGACCGATTCGTCGAAAATCACCTAACCTACTGATTCAAATGGTCGGGGTGAGAGGATTCGAACCTCCGACCCCTGCCTCCCGAAGCGGAGGGTTAGGGCATCATTCCTTGAAAATCAGCGCCTTGCGAGTTTTCGGCGTGAACTTTCGTCTCCAACTATCGCAGGGTTACGCGCGTTGTCGCCTTCGGGGTTCACGATCGGTTCACGCTGGGCCAGCACGTCGACGGCCGCGCGGGCATCCTCGGGGGCCAGGTGGGCGTAGCGCATGGTGGTCGCGATGTCGCGATGTCGGAGTACCTCGGCGACGGTGCGGATCGGGACGCCGGCCTGCACCAGCCAGGCGCCGCAGGTGTGCCGCAGATCGTGGATGGTTACGTCCTCGAGGCCGGCCGCGGCGCGGGCCCGGCCGAAGGAGGTCTTGAGCGACGCGATCCGGTGCTTCCGGTACTCGAACACGTACCGTGCCTTCGGCCGTTCCCTCGCCGCGAACCGCTTGCGCAGGATGGCCACGGCCCGGTCGTTCAGCGGCACCGCGTTGTACCTGCGTCCTTTCTGGTGCTCCGGGTTGAGGTAGGCGACGCGCTCCCCGAGGTCGACGCGGCGCCACTCGAGGCCGAGGATCTCGCCGCGGCGCATCCCGGTGTGCACCGCGAACTCGATGAAGTCCGCGAGCCAGGGCGCGCGTGGGTTGGCGCGGGCCGCTTTGAGGAGGCGCTCGTACTCCTCGCGCCGCAGCCAGCGCAGCCGCCCGGGCGGGGGAGGAGGGAGCCGTCCGCTCACCGGGTTGGTGATTTCCCATCCCCACTCCCGCCGGGCGTAGTTGACTGCTCGCGACAGGAGGCCGAGCTCGCGACGCACCGTGCCGTCGGCGGCGCCTTCGACTGCCCGCCGGCGACGGTACTCGCCGATCTCTCCGCGGCCGATGGCTACCATCGACAGGCCGGCGAAGAACTCCTGGAGGTGGCGGGCGGTGTAGATGTCGCGCGCGGCGTGCGACTTCCCCGCGGTGGCTTCGAGGTAGCCGAGCATGAGCTCGTCGAAGTAGCGCTCGGGCTGGCGCCCGGTCAAGCGGGCTGCGCGCGCCTCCGTGCGCCACTGCTCCTCGAGCGCGACCGCGTCTCGGTAGTGGGTCGTCTCAGTAGAGCGGCGAGCTTTTCGGCCGCGTGCGTCACGGTACGAGGCCCACCAGTGCGGGCTGTCGGGGCGTTTGTACGGGGGCATGGTTCGGGATCATCGTTCGGGACAACTTGTGCGTCTACCCACGCGACCAAGTCTGAGCGTCGCAGGCGCGCGGCACCGCGGAGCTTGACCAGGGGGAATTCGCCGTCATCGACCATCCGGTAGACCGTGGCGCGGCTCACCGCGAGCAGTTCGGCCGCTTCCGGGACCGTGACGAGAATGGACGGCGCCTGTGCGCTCACGACGGCTCGCCCCTGCCGAGCGCCGTAGTGCCCGGCGCGGTGGCGTCCGGCGCAGCCACGGGCCGTTGTTTGATTGCTGATTGATTTTCTGCGCCTCCGGGTCGCCACAGCCTGCGAAGCGCTGTCGCCTGAGCCTCGATCAGCCCGGTCGCGACCTCCTGGGGGGAGGTCTCCAACACCTCGGCCATGTGCTTGAGGGTGCGCAGCGCCGGCGCGGCGAGCGGCACGATGAGCGTCTCTCGATCCTTCGGTGGGCGCCCGGCGCCGAGTCTGCGGCCGCCGCGGGTCATTGCATCGCTCCGCGCATATTCGCCCTCGAGAACAACGGCGCGCCGTTGTTGACGGCCGCCTGGTTGAGCCAAAGAACCTCGGTGCGCTTCACAGCCCCATCGCCGACGGTCGCTTTCGTCACCCGGCGCCAGTCCGGATAGAGCTCGTCGTCGTAGAGCCCACAGGCGTAGCCGGAGAGCACGACCATGCCGCGTAGCGCTCGTAACGCATCGCCAAGGGCGCGATGGTCGTCGTCGGTCATCTCGAAACGATAGATGTTGCGTTTGCTCCGGGTCGACATGGAATAAGGCGGGTCGACGTAGTGCAGCGTTTCGGGTGTGTCGTAGCGCGTAATGACATCGATCGCCGTTGAATGCTCGATGACGACGCCAGCGATGCGCGCGGCGATGGATGGGATGTGCTCGGCGAACCGCCCCCAATCTCCTGCCGGAGTTGTGCCTCGGCGCGCAACATAGCTTCTGAAACCGGTTTGGTATCAGCAAGCACTCCCCGAGCAAAAACCCGCGAACGCCCGTAAGAGGGTGCGGCGCGCCTGTTCGATCGGGTCTTGGGTTGATTTGTAGGACTCGATAAACTCCTCGCGCGAATACGGCGTGAGCTCAACAGCCCGTCGGAGAGATTCGGCTTGCGTGTTGTCGCGTAAGACACGAAATAGGTTGACGATCTCCCCGTCAGCGTCGTTGTAAACCTCGGCATAACTGCGAGCCTTCCTGAGTAGTACGCTCGCCGCGCCGCCAAACGACTCCACATAGACGCGGTGCGGCGGGAAGTGCGAAATGATCCACGGGGCGATCCGCCACTTGCCGCCGTGATAGCGCATCACGGTCCTGCGCGGGCTCACCCGTTCACCCTCGCGATCGCCTCGGCCACCGGCGGGCACACGCTGTTGCCGATGAGCGCGGTCATTGGTTCGGCCACCCGGGGCGCAACGCGTAGCGATCGACGCCGATGGCGTGCAGCACGCCCTCGCGCTCAAGGGCAGGGCTCGGCTACGCGTTATGGTTCGACCCGATCGGGGATCGCGCCACTCGAGTCCGTCGACGGCGGCGCGGTCGATCTTGCGGTGCACGAACAGAGTCGCGCCGTCCTGTAGCGCAGACAGCACGACGGGCCATGCTTCGTCGTCGCTGCGCCGGTTTATCGACGCCGTGGATTCGCCTGTTTCGCTCACCGCTCCAGCCCCCATCCGCATGAGGTCACGCGCGACGAGTCCAGTGGCTCGCTCACCAGGTAGAGCAGCGCGTCGGCCAGTAGCACCGTCACGATCAGTAGGAGGGCGCGGGTCATGGCCGGTACGTCCCGTCGCCTGAGTTCAGCGCCTCGCCGAGCGGGTCGGGGCGCTTCTGTTTCTCATCGATCTCGCGCAGTGCTTCGTCGGCCGCGGCGAGAACGTGATCCATTTCGGCAACGGATTCCCGGTCGTCCTGGCCGTACTCATCGTCCGGGTACTCGCCCTCGCTGTTGGTGGCGGCCTCGAACATAGAGTTCCGCAGCACCAGGTACTCGTCGCGCAGCTCCTGTAGGGCGTGGAGGCGGTCGGCGCGGGTCATGGCTCAACACCCATGCGGGCGCACACGCATCCTTCGCAATCGTCATGCCCCGGACCGCCCGGTTCTCCGTAGTCATACTCTCCGCAGCGGGTGCAGCGATATACGGCCTGCGAGCATTGCTCAGAGCCGCGTGGACACGCTCGACCGCCAACACTCGTCCATTCATGACCAATCGAGCACAGGTCGCCCCCGGCAAGGGCCACCGATTCGGCTATCAGGCGATGCAAGCGGGTCATGCTGGATACTCCTGCACCCTTAGATCCTCGGGCCACTCGGACGGGTCGGATCCGGCGCGGTTGCTGAGCTTTACGTCTTCAGGTCCGTAATCTCCGTATCCATCCGCGCTCGGCGCCTGCACCCAACGCACCGGCCGGGCGCCGAGCTGCTTGACGAACACGGGCACCCAGGCCTCGTGACACTGGTCGATAACGTCGCGTATCCACTCCACACAGCACGGCCGCGCCTTCGGGCCGGACTCGCCGCCGACCACGAACCAGTCCAGGGTCGGCGCCATCCATCCAGATCCCTCCGCTACCGACTGGCGCATCAGCGTCGCGGCGAGCGGGTCGCCTCGTTGCGCCGTTTCGGTGGCGGCGTCAGTGATCCACCGCCGAATGTCGACCGGTCCGAGCAGCGGCTCCAGGCTCACCCAGCGCACCGCGGCGGGTGTCTTGAGCAGCAGCGGGATTCGCTCGTTCGCGCTCGCCTGGTCCTCGCAGGACACGCCGAGGTGGATGTTAGGGGGCGGCCAGCGCACATCCTCGTCGGGGGTGCAGGTGTAATCTTGAGCGGCAAACCGAATGCATTCGACGCGCGTCACGTCATCGAGGCCATCGATATCGTGCTGACCAATCATGTACTCCCACATGCGGCGAGGCCGCTTCGTAAGTACTTGGAAGATATGCGGCGGGGCCAGTGCCATCACGGCGAACACCTGGTCAATGAACTCATCCGGCACGTTCTCGTGGAATAGGTCGGACATGCTGTTGACGAACACGCGCCTCGGCTTGCGCCACTTGAGGGGCTGATCTAACCGCTCCGGGTGGCAGCGCACGTCTGTGAACTCGCGGCCCTGGTACACGCCTCCGCGCGGGTTGGCGGCCAGCCGTTTCCACTCGCGCTCGGCGTAGCAGTGCTTGCAGCCCTGCGAGACCTTTGTGCAGCCCGTGGTGGGGTTCCAGGTGGCGTCCGTCCAGCCGATCTTGGTGTTGGTGCTCATGCGCTCATCTCCGCGGGTGTTTCCGGCGCCTCGTCTCCCCACGCCGACCACCCGGGTCGGCGGTGACGGGCGAACAGTTCAAGGTAGCGCCGGCCGGGGTAGAGCGCCTCGATGCGCTCGTACTGTTGGTCGGGCTTGCGGGAGTGCTCGCGCGGTGGCGCGAGGATCACCTGGTGGACGTTGTGCGCGCCGCGCGGGAGTTGCCCGCGGGTACCGAGGAGACATAGCTCGGCCCCGGCGCGGGTGTAGTGGCCCATGCCGAAGTGCAAGAGGAGCGGGTTGTCCGGATCCGGCCGGCGGCGGAGCTTCACCCACACGAACGCGATCGTCTTGTACTGGAACCCCCAGGCGCTGATCACCCGCAGGCCCTCGGGCGTGGCGGAGCACGGCACCCACAGGAACAGCGCCGCGCGACTCGCGGTGTGCTGGTGCAGGAAGGGGTCGAGCGCGCAGATCTCCGCGACGGTCATCGTCGGGTAGAAGCTCTCCGCGGTGCGCGAGCCACGGTCGCCCGACCACGCCCCGAAGTGCCAGGGCGGGTCGGCGAGGATGATGTCGTGGAGCGCGGTCACGGTTCGGCTACGAGCTCGCGCGGCACGGTGGGCGTGTCGCGGTAACGGTCGAGGGCGGCCATCGCCTCGACGTAGAGCTTGCGCAGCCGCTCTGCGCGCTCCTCGGCGCGGACGGCCCGGCGCTCGGCGTCGGCGCGCTCGATCTCGAGGCGGTTGCAGCGTGCCCGGAGGGTCGTGAGTTCGTCCTGCGCGGCGTTCATGCCACCGGGGCCTGCTGGATCTGCGGGGCGGTGAGTCGGGTCGTGGACCCGCCCGGGCCGTCGAATGCGTCGATGTACTGATCGACCAGGCGGCGGCGGAAGCTCTCGCCGATCAACCGTGCGTAGACCGTGACCTCGAAGTCGCCGTCGACGTTGGCGTCGACCTCCACCTCGAGTTCCTCGATGGGGGCGGCGACGAAGGTGTTCATGCGCCACCGCCGTCGCGGATCTCGCGGGCCTTGGCGTTCTGGGCCTTGCGGAGATCCGCGCGCGCCTTCGGATCGGCCACCTCGCGGATGAGATCGCCGGCGTCGTTGAGGGCGTCGAAGCTCCGCGCCTGGTCGATGGCCGTGCGCACCTCGGCCGCGGTGATCCCGCCGTCCTCGGGCGCGGTGCGGGTGTTGATCTCGTCGCGCGTGCGCTCGGTCTTGCTGGGGGCCGGGGCGCCGCGGCTTTCCTCGGCGAGGGTCTCGCGGATCTCTTCGGGCACGTCCTCGATGTCCTGGGTGAAGATGTCGGAGGCGGCGAGCGCGGTCAGGGTGAAGTCGATCTGGGCGCGCTTCTTGGCCATCTTCAGCACGGTGTTGGCAACGTCGGACGGGTTGGTGTGCACCTGGTCGATGCAGTGCACGCTTTTGCCCTTACCGCGCTTCCAGACCTTGCGCCGCTTCGCTTCGTCGGTCGCCTGGAACTCCTGGTCGCAGGTGGTGCGCCGCCAGGCGTACTTGTCCTCGGCGCTGGAACACTCGCCGATCCCGGTGCCGAGGAGCGCCCCGGTCACCTGGTGGCGGCCTTCGAGGTAGACGCGGTAGCGCACGGTGTCGTCGGTGCTCAGATCCTCGACCCGCGGCACCACGGCCACCCGGAAGGTGCTGAGCAGCACCTCACTGCCGGCCTTGTAGAGCGTCGGCTTCTGGGTGCCGGGGATCACGCCGTAGTGGGTCTCGGGCTTCATCACCGAGCGCATCACCTGCTGGATCAGGTTGACCCGGTCGCGGAGCTCGGCGGCGGTGAGTTCGTTGGCGGGAATCGGCGCGGCGACGGGCACCTGCGCTTTTCGTTCGGCGAGCTGATGGTCGAGCGCCGCGACGGGCGCGAGGGTGGTGTCGTTCATGGTATGGCTTACCTCTTGGGGTTATCTCTTGGTGGCGCGGCGCCAGGCGAAGCTCACGTAGCTGGTGGGCTCGACCGAGTAGGCGCCGCGGTGGACTTCCTTGCGGTGGTAGGCGCTGCCGTCGGGCAGGAACGCGACCGCGGCATCGCCCATCAGTTCGAGGAGGTGGGCCTTGGCGGTGTCCGCGGCCTTGTCGTAGCGCGCGGCGTGCGCCTTGGCGTCGGCGAGCACGGCATGCCAGTGTTCGGCCTCCTCGGGGAGATCGATCGCGCGCCCGTCGGTGCCGGGGTGGAGGCGCCCTTGGAGCGCCACGGTGGTGCG
>Ga0114931_10000987_pt1 | contig 35872 bp, 29 predicted proteins | sample 2SBtaG_FD_89579 | JGI IMG/M metagenome (GOLD analysis project Ga0114931, IMG submission 89579) | Deep subsurface microbial communities from Kolumbo volcano to uncover new lineages of life (NeLLi) - 2SBTROV14_V59a metaG | ecosystem: Environmental > Aquatic > Marine > Volcanic | place: Kolumbo... | reverse complement strand
GGCGACGATACGGAGACCTGCTTCAACCGCGCCGATGAGACCATGTACCTGGCCAAGCAAAGGGGCCGTAACCGCTGTCAGACCGAGTGGGATCTGGAAAATGCCTGAACCCGCCTCATGCAAGCGCAAGCCTCGTAAAGAACCACGAGTGTGGAATGGCGCGCCCGACAGGATTCGAACCTGTGACCCCCGCCTTCGGAGGGCGGTACTCTATCCAGCTGAGCTACGGGCGCTTTAAACACTACTGCGCGACCGGATGCGGTCTCGATTCGCCGCCGCCAGCACTACACGCGCGCAAGCTTAACCTGTCGCACGGGGTCCGTCCAGCCGACACCTCGCCGACAAACGCAACATGGGGCAGAATACCCAATACCGGCCAGATCACCGATACCACGACAGAGATCCATCAGCCATGACCATCATCCCGAGATATCCACGCCCACGATATACACCCCGATGCGACTAGGGCTGTTCGTGGTCATGGCCGGACGTAATACCACCGGCCCCGACGCCTATGAACGCAATCTGATCCGGGAGCTGGCTGCCGGTACCCACGACGAGTTGCATGTTTTCTGTCTCAACCGACAGGCGACAGCCACCTTCAGTGAGAACAGGCTGCAATGCCACGTCCTCAAGCCGGCCATGCGCTGGATCAGTATCCCCGTTTCACTGCCACTGGCGCTACGTCGCGCCGGCATTGAGCTGATGCACGCCACTTTCGTTCCCCCCCCCTTCTCACCAGTAAACTTCGTCTTCACCCACCATTGTTTCAGTACCTTTGTCCATCCCGAATTCTACCGTCCTGCGACCCTGTACCGCCTCAACAAACTCATCACCGCCGGTCTGCGCAAGGCACGCCAGGTGATCTGCGTCTCAGAAAACGTGCGTGACCTGACCCGGGAAAAATTCGGTGTCGAGGACGAGCGGCTGTGCGTGGTCTATAACGGTGTCAGTGAGCGCTTCCGGCCATTGCCGGCAGATCAGGTGAAGCGCGCATTGCGCCAGGATTTCCACATCGACCGTTCGTATTTTCTCTACGCGGGCAACCTGCAGCAGCGCAAGAATGTAGGCCGTCTCATCCGTGCCTATGCCGAATTCGTCCATATCACTGACAATGACACGCTGCTGGTCCTGGCCGGCAGCAAGGACCAGGTGGCGGAAGACTATGACGCTCTAATCTTGACGCTGGGACTCGAGGAGCGGGTCATGCGCCTGGGCCATGTCCCCCATGAAGACCTTCCGGTACTGTACTGCGGCGCGCTGGCCTTCGCCTTCCCTTCCCTATGGGAGGGATTCGGCATGCCCGTGATCGAGGCCATGGCCTGTGGTACCCCGGTACTGACCTCCAGGCTCTCATCCCTGCCGGAGGTCGCCGGCGGTGCGGCGCGACTGGTAGACCCATACTCCGTGGAGGATATCGCCAGCGGACTGGATACCCTCTACCGGGACGAGGCCCTGCGCACACGAATGGCCGCACAGGGCCTGGCACGGGCCAGGGAATTTTCCTGGAAGAAGACCGCCCGCGAGACCCATGCGGCCTATCGCAGGGCCTTGCTGTAAAGGCTGCCTCAGCGCTTGGCCAACAAGGCATCGTAACAGTCCGCGACCTGTGTCACCGCAGCATCCAGAGAGTATTCCGTGCGGACGAACTCCAGGGTCCGCTGCCCCAGGGATCTGGTACGTTGCGGGTCCGCCAGCAGGGAGAGGACCGCGCGGACGAATGCCGCCTCGTCCCCGCCCTCGACCAGGACCCCGTTGCGACCATCGGCCAGGATTTCAGGCAGCCCACCCACCGCAGAGGCCACGATGGGCAGACCTGCGGACATCCCCGCCAGTACCGCAAGTGGCACACCTTCTATGGCCGCGGGGTGTACCTGCATATCGGTCAGGCTCAACAAGCGCGGCAGGTCTGAGACGAAGCCGGTGAAACGCACCACCTGTTCCAGGCCCAGTTCGGCAACCTGACGCCGCAGCGCCTCCTCGAGCGGCCCGGTGCCTACCAGCCACAGACGGGTAGCGGGCACCTCCCGATGGACATGCTGAAATATCCTCAGCAAGGCTGCATGCGTCTTTTCCGGGTAGAAGCGTGCCACGTTGACCAGCACCACATGCTCATCCGCCAGCCCCTGCTCGGCCCTCAGACGGTGGCGTTCGCTATCATCTATCCGATAAGGCTGCCCCCTGTATCCGCAGATCAGGGTCCTGATTTCTGCCTCGGGTATCCCGCGGGCAATGGTATCGCGACGGGTATATTCACAATGCGCGGTGACCTGATCGAAGTAACGGATAACATACTGATCCAGCCACTGGATGAGATTACGACGCCAATCATAATCGAACCAGACATATACCGTGGTGAGGGTCTTCACCGGGACCAGCCAGGCCGTGAGCAGCCCGGTGAATTCCGCATACCAGCCATGCGTGTGCAGGATACGGATGTCCTTGTCACGGATGATCCCGGCCAGCGTCCGGGCGGCCTTGAATAACGGTTTACGTCGACTCCAGGGGATCTTGTCAACCTGGATGCCGCGCTGCCTGGCCGCCTCCACGAACGGGGCCTCGGTCTCACCCGGGTTGGCAAAACAGATCAGATGGATCTGATAACGCCGGGTATCCATGGCCTCGATCCAGTTGAGTATGACGGTCTCGATACCGCCATAGGCGATGGTATGCAGCAGGTAGGCGACCGGGATCGGCCGGACCTGTCCCGTGATCTCGGGGTCATACGGCCTGGCCATGTTGCTCAACTCCATCCGCTCCACCGTCTGTCAGCCTCCGTTTCTTCTGCCACGCACCCATCCAGGGGGGTCCCCCCCTGGCAATTTGCGTCCACTGCAACTAGTCTATGTTTCAATACCTGAGTAATTTAATCCAGTTCCTGGTGTCGGCATACCGTTATGATCCGGCCGGCAACCATCAGGGGCCACCCCCCCGCCAGTCAAGGGATACAGTAAGTCATATGGACAAAGCCATTGCAATGAATCGTCCCGCTACCCGGGAATCAGGGCCTTCGAGCGTGCTGCGCCGCCTGCGCCTGTATGCCGGCATCGCCGTCAACTCGCTGGGCTGGGCCGGAAAGCGGCATCCCAGCGGCCCCCTGGAGGTACAGATAGGCATCGCCGATCCCTGCAATCATCGTTGTGTCATGTGTTGTTACCACCCGCCGGAAGAACGTAAAAATGACTTCACGATTGCCTCCTTTGGCGATAGCAAACAGGGGCTTATGGACTTGCAGACTTTCAAGGACACCATCGATGACCTGTACGCCATGGGCACCCGCAACATCGAGCTGGCCGGTCGTGGTGAACCCCTGCTCAACAAGCACGCCACCGAGATGATCGCCTATGCAAAATCCCGTGGCTTTACCATCCTGCTGACGACCAATGCTTCCAGGCTCAGCGCCGGGGTCGCCGAGGCCCTGGTCGAAGCGGGACTCGACCGCATGCATGTCAGCATCAATGCCGGGGAGGCCGAGACCTACCCGCGGATACACGTCACCGAAAACCCAGAAAACTACCTCAAGGTACTCGCTAATCTGCGCCGTCTGGCCGATATCAAGTCTGTGTACGGTACAGGCAAACCCTATGTCGGCCTGTCTTTCGCCATTGGTGGCCGGAATTATCATGAACTGGTGCGTATGGTCGAGCGCGCCCATGAGACCGGCTCCGAAGAGGCCTTTTTCCAGCATACCGCGCTGCATCCCGACACCCCTGACTTGGCCCTGAGCGACAGTGAATATCATCAGCTCATCGATGATCTGGTGCCGCAGGCGCTGCAACGTGCCGAGGCGTTGGGTGTCCACACCACGCTGCGCAGCTTCGCCTCGGCCCTGCCCCCCTACCGCCTGGACGAAGAAGAACCCGAACCGGTGCCCTGTTATGTCGGCTCGTATTACGGTGTGATCCTGGGCAATGGCCATGTCATGGCATGCTGCCAGTGTTCCTCGTCACTGGGACAACTGGGTGAGAACACCCGCTTTCGCGACATCTGGCAGGGCCAGGCCTATCGTAATTTCCGCGATGCCGCCCGTCGGTTACCGGAGGCCAGTGATGAGCCGACCCTGAAGACCTGCGATTGTGGTCACTGTATCCTGCGCCAGCGCAATCTGTCCGTGCACAATGCCCTGCACCCACTGTCCGGGGTGGCGGTGGAAAACAGCGGCGAACACATTTTCCGGCTACGCGACCTGTGGGCCATGCAGAAGAGCCGCTGATCCACTAGCACCTCAGTCCATGACCTTCAGAGAACGGGCCGCAGCCTGGTCCGGGAACCGTACCGACAAACGTCGCGCTACCGGGTCATAGAACCAGGCGCTAACGGCCGCTTCCAGATCGGCCTGGGACGCTACTTGTGGCAGTGCGGTACCGTCCAGATCAACTGTTAGTGGGGCCGTGGCCCGGGCCTGGAAGCGCACCTCTACAGGACGCGTCGGGGGCAACCAACTGCCATCGATACGGACGATGTTCAAGCGTGGGCCATCAACCTCCTGCAACTGTTCAAGTCGCGTCTGCAGATAATCTCCACCCGTATGTGCCTGTGTCTCACCGTCGTCCTCATAGAGGGTAAAACCCTGTGCGCCACCGGGAAAAACATCGATGGCCAGCAATGCCGGCGTCGCGTCGTTGACATACTGGCGCAGGGGCCCCGCCGGCAGTACCGCTCCGGCACGGGCAAACACCGGGATCCGATCCAGCGGTGCAGCCACGGTCACGCTCTGACCACCGTTGTAGGTGGTGCCGGTGGCGGTATCCACCCAGTCACTACCGACCGGCAGATACACGCTTCTGCTGAGGGCACCCGCGGTGAAAACCGGCGCCACGAGCAGCTCCGGACCCAGCATGAAATCGGTATCCTGGGCGTAGGTAACTGGATCATCGGGGAAGTAATAGAACGTGGGTGCCAGGATCGGGCTTGCCTCGCGGGCGGCGGCCGCGGTCAGGCTGTACAGATAGGGCAGCATTCGGTAACGCTGCTCGATCACGGCCTTGGCGATGCTGGCATAGGGCTCGGCAAACTGCCAGGGTTCACGCGGGGCCGCGGTATAGATCGAGTGGTTGCGGAAGAACGGGGTATAACTGCCGAACTGCAACCAGCGCACGAACAACTCTGGCGTCGGCGTGCCAAGGAAGCCACCGACATCATGACCAAACATCGGCTGCCCGCTGATGGCCATGCTCAGGCTGGTCTGTATGGCTACCCGCAGGTCTTCAAAAGTGCTGTCGGTATCACCGCTCCAGTTGGCGGCGTAGCGCTGGATCCCGGCGTACCCCGCCCGCGACAGGACCCAGGGTCGACCATCCGGGCGCAGGCTTTGTTGCGCCTCGAAACTGAGTGAGGTCTCGCGCAGGGCATAGAGATTGCGCGCCTGCTGATCGGTGCGTGGCTGGCCATCGTAATCATGCACCGCCGTGGGCATGAAATCCTGGGCCGGTTCGTTGAGGTCATTCCACACCGCGCTGACACCGGTGGAGAGAAAAACCTGCAGACTCTCGGAATACCAATTGCGCATGGCCGTCTTGCTGAAGTCCAGCCAGCTGACTTCACCCAGGAAGATCTCGTCCATGAAGCTGCCACCGGTACTGGAATCGGTCAGGAAGAAACCGATTGCATCCAGGAAAGACCATAGGCGATCAAAGATATGCACCGCCGGATCGATGATGGTGATGCGTTTGAAACCATCCGCCTCCAGGCTCGCATTCATGCCAATGGGATCGGGAAAGCGGATGGGGTCCCAGCTGAACAACTGCAGCTGATCCTCATAGTGCAGATCGAACCACAGGGCATCACAGGGGAAGGCGCGGCTGCGGAAGCCCTGTGCCAGATCCAAGAATTCCTGTTGTGATTGATAGCCGAAGCGTGATTGGTGATAACCCAGCACCCACTCCGGCGGCAACGGCATGAATCCGGTCAGATTGGCATAACGCTGCATCACGCTGCTGACCTGTGGCCCGGCGAAGAGGTAATAATCGAGTTCGCCCTCAAGGGCCCCGATCACCAGCAGACCATCTCCGGTACTGTCGAAATCGAACAGCGGGATGGCCGGATTGTCGAGCAACAGCCCATAGGCCGTGCCCTGCTGCATGCCGATATAGAACGGGATGCTGTTATACAGCCGGTCGGTGAATTCTCCATAGGCGGGGATATCGTTATTGACCAGGGTGAAGATACGTCCCCGGCGATCGATGGGGCCGCCGCGCAGGCCCAGGCCGAAATAATGTTCCTGCGGCGGCGCCTGCTTGCGCATGAAGATGAGGCCAGTATCGCTATCCCAGCCCACCGCCAGTTCATCATCCACCAGTAAGGGACTGAAGTCTGGGCGCAACACGACGACACGGAATGGCGCCTTGAACACCAGCACGATCATGTCCTGGCTGATCAGGTAAACGGCATCGGGCAGGTCGATAATCTGCGCCCCTGGGGCGCTCAGACCGCTGGCCGCGATGGCGCCGGAGGCCTGGTTATTGAAACTGCCGGTGGGATTGATCCGGACCCGCAGCAGGTCACCGTGCAACATCTGCAGGCGTGCCACACTACCGTCATCGAGGCTGAAATCCACTTGATCGGCACTGACCTGGGTACTGGTGACATTGCCGATAAACTGGAGTACAGCCATCACCGGGCTGCAAAACAGGCACAGCATCAGCCCCAGGTATTCCCATTTGAATCGTCTATTCATTGGAGTTTCTCCCCCATAACAATAATCCAGGGATTCACCGGTGACCCCCGCAACCAGGACATCGCGGGTCGCGATACCAGCCAGAACAAGAAGCGCACCGGCAACGACAACAGGCGGCCCTTGAGAGAGTGCCGGCTGCCGACGAAGCCCCAGTACCGCTCCACCGGCAGCGACCGCACCCTGCCCGCCCCGGCGGCCTCGAACAGACGGGCGTAATCCCCCCGTGACAGCAGAAACCGGCTCCAGAGTGGATTCAGCCTTGGCAGATAGTCGCCAGGCTCCCGCCCGTGGAACAGGTCCAGCGGAAACCACCGGTTGGGGCTGCTGACGATGATGCGACCACCAGGGCGCAGGACCCGGACCATCTCGCGCGCCAGCTCAGTACGCTGCTGGAAGACATCTTCGCGGACCTGATTGCTGTCGCCGATCACGCCCACATGGGGAAAGACGCAGCCACAGAATGCGGCATCGAAGCTGTTATCGGCAAAGGGCATGTGCATGCCATTGGCTAGCAATAGGCGTGATTGCTGTTTGCGCTGGCGCCACAGGCAACTGCGATTCCCCGGGTCAATGCCCATGACATCGAAACCATGCTCACTCAGCAGGTCCACGTCCAGACCACTGCCACAGCCGACCGACAGCAGGCGTGGCGGCCTGTCAGGTTCAGGCCAGAGCCGCTGGAACAGTGGCAGCCAGTAATTCAGGGTGGTATCGCTATTGGCCTCTTCTTCGTAACACAGCTGCCCGCAGCTCATCTCATCCTCGAAGCGCTCACCGATGATCAAATCCGGGTAACCATCACAGAAGGAATACTCCCGGCTACAGTGACCGCAATAAAGCTGGTCCCCCTGCTGGACCAGGACACCACTCCTGCAGGCGGGACAGACCAGCGGGACAGGAGCCTGCAACGCGCCGGCCCTGTCAAGGGATCGATTCATGGCCTGTCTCCCTCTAGCCAGCCTGGGATCATCGGGGTCATGCCGGCTGTCTGGACCAGCGGTACATCAGGCAAACCAGGCCCACGGTCAGCCAGAACCCCTTCAGGGGAAAGTGCAGGACATCCACCTGCAGTCCATAGATCATGACCCCAATCAGGCTTGTCTGACTGGCACACATGAACCAGTAACGATCCACCAGGCCGCGTGCGTTGTAATCACTCGCCGCCCGACTGCAGTAGTACAACAGCAAGGCCAGAAAGGCCATCAGGATCAACCAGCCAAACAGCCCGACCTCAACAAAACTGGTGATAAACTCGTTGTGCGCCGTGTGCACGGTGAACGGATTGTCTTCGCCACCGCTGACAATATCGGCAATGACCTTGGTATTACCGACACCGGTGCCCGTCAGCCAGTTCTCCGCCGCGACCTCCAGACCAGCATGCCAGTACTGCAGGCGAATACTCAGGGTGCCGGACCTTTCCAGGCTGTAATTCGCTGGATCCAGGATGCGTTCATAGACTGCGGCCGGCAGCAGGGGCAGCATCGCCACGGCCACCAGGGCGAGGCCGGCCAGTGCCCCGGGTGTCACCCGCAACAGGCCGCGCCAGGCCATCAGTGCGAACAGCAGTGCCGCCAGCAGGATGGCAGCACGGGTATTGGTCAGGAGGATGTTGTAGAACACCACCGCCCCACCGGCCAGCAGCAGTCCACGTACCGCCCGATCCCCACTGTCCCGGTATAGCCAGGCAAAGAACGGCAGAGTCATCAACAGGTTGATGCCATAGACGGCCGGGTTCGAGGTCGTACCCACCGCACGACGTACCGCCCCCAGGCTGTCCCACTCGGAGGTATCGACCAGCACGGTGCTGAAACGCTCCGCGGTACGTCCCAGCAGGGCCTCGCCAAAACTGAGGCCAAAATGCCAGTCGTACATGGTATAAAGGCCAACGGCAACGGTCGCGGCCAGCCAGATTGCCACCAGGGTCCGCAGCTGGGCCCAGTCCCGCACCATGTTCAGGATCAGGAACAGGAACAGCAGGTTGCCCAGAAAAGAGGTCGTGGACTGCAGGTTGCCTCGCAGGTCACTGGTAAAAAACAGCGCCAGCAAGGTAAAGCACCAGTAGGCCAGGTAGAGGTTGAAGGCCGCATCCCCCCGTAGTCGCCTGCGCCTCAATAACGCATGTGTGAGGAAGGCGATCAAGGTCACCAGCCCGATCACGCGCATCAGTGACAGGGTCACGGCACTGGTATCGTCGGTAAAGCGCCCCAGGCGTTCCATCGGGATCACCGCAGCGGTCAGGTACAGCCCCAGCTGTGGATAGCACATCACCAGGCCCACGAACAATACTCCGGCGATCAGCAACAGGCCCAGCAGCGGGGAGCCAGCGCTGGCGCTCAACGCAAATCCGCCACCGCCACCCATGCCGATCAGCAAAACCAGCAGTGGCTTGTTGCGATTGATCAGTTCACGGGCGGACATTTCGGAACACGCCACCACCCTCCGTGCCGGCATAGATCACCTTGTGATTGCTGGCGTCGATGGCCAAGGAGACAACATTCTTGTGAAAGAGGTCTGTATTCAGCGCGTTCCAGCTCTGTCCCGCATCCTCGCTGACGAATACCCCGCCCAGAGAGGTCGCGGCATAGACCACGTCAGGCGTCACCGGATCGACCTCCATGGCGAAGATGAACAGATTGCCCAGGCCGTTGTTGACGGCCACCCAGTTGGTGCCACCATCGATGCTCTTCATCACCCCGACCCCACTGGTACCGGCATAGACGATGTCGGGGTTCTGTGGATTCACCGCCACCGTCAGTACAAACGGGGTCAGCAATGTAGCATCAAAATCCGGCCCCCACTGGTTACCACCATCGCTGCTGATCTTGAAACCCTCACCCAGAGTACCGGCATAGAGCTGGCCGGCAGCCCCGGCAGGGACCACCTGGGTCACCCTGGCCGCGGCGATACCACCATTGGCCGGCTGCCAGCTGGCGCCGCTGTCATCACTACGATAGACGCCGCTGGCCAGGCTTGCCGCATACAGGCGACTTGGTGTCACCCGCCCATCCACGACCAGTCGCGTCACGTGGATCCCGGCCAGGCCCGAGTTCGCCGGCTGCCAACTCAGGGCGCCATCGGTACTGACGAAAACACCTGTAGGGGTCGCCGCATAGAGCGTGGCACTGGCCTGTGGGTCGACAACCAGCGCCTCCACCTGGCTGCTGCCAAGGCCATTGGCGGCCGCTTCCCAGGCACCACTGGCATTATTGAAGCGATACACACCAGCCGCCGCCGGGTCCGCATCCTGGATGGCGGTATAGAGTGTCTGGCCATCGGATGAACGCGTGATGGCGCTTAGCGTCAGGCTGGCCAGGCCCTGATTGATCGGCACCCAGGTATTGCCCTGGTCAGGCGACCAGAAGACCCCGGCACCATTGCTGGTAGCGAAGAGGTTGCCGTCCTGATCCAGGTACAACGAGGTGACCTGGGTGTTGCCCAGCGGCCCGTCAGCGGTACGGAACCAGCTGATACCCTCGTCAGTGCTGCGATAGATGCCGCTGCGCTCGGCGGCGGCGTACAAGTCACCACTGCCGGGATCCCGGATCAGCGCCAGGACGTTGGCTGGCGGCAGGCCGGAATTGCGCGCCGCCCAGGTCAGGCCACCGTCGGCGCTGTAGAAGACCTGCCCGGCCAGACTCCCGATATGCAGCCGCTGGGGATTCAGCGGGTTTACGGCTACGGCAAAGATGCTGTCGGTCTTCTGCCCGGTGCCGGTCCAGGTCAGGCCACCGTCCGTACTGCGGCTGACACCCAGGGAGGTCGCCGCATAGATGCGTTGCCGATTGACGGGATCCACGGAAATATCGAACAGCGACACATCCCGCAGGCCGACATTGGTCCAGTTGATACCGGTATCGGTGGACTTGAACATGCCATTGGTCAGGGACCCGGCATACATCTTGTTGATATCGACTGGGTCGATGGCAAGACCACGGACCAGCAGCGACATCCCCGTGCTGCTCGGTGACCAGTTCATCCCGCTGTCCTGGCTGGCGTAGATCCCCTCCAGGGTGGTACCCGCGAATACGGTCGTGCTGTTCTGGGTGCTGACCGCCAGTGGCAAGGCCCCGGTAAAGGGGGGGCCTTGTGCCAGCAACGACCAGCTGGCCCCGGCATCACCGCTACGGTACACACCCATATCGACTACCGAGGCATACAGGACCTGTGGGTTACCCGGGTCCAGGGCCAGGCTGGCCACCGCCCCGGCAGGCAGGCCGGTACTGGTGGGTTGCCAGTTCAGGCCACCATCGCTGCTTCGGTAGACGCCGTCATGGGTGCCGGCATAGAGGGTCTCGGGACTGGCGGGATCAACCAGTAAGGACAGCACATACAGGTTCCCCAGGCCGTTGTTGCGCTGTTGCCAGGTGAAACCACCGGAATCGCTGCGATAGACACCGCCGCCCAGGGTCCCGAGGTACACCACCCAGGGCGTCGCCGGATTGTAGTCCAGTGCCAAGGCCGGTTCAGTGACACCCTGGTTGATCGGCGCCCAGGCCTGTCGCTGCGGGTCGCTGGCATAGGGGATCCCGCTGGAGGTCAGGGCATAGAGATTGCCCCATGCCACCGCCCTCAGGGCGACAATTTCCGCATCCGCTGGCAGGCCATCTATCGGTGCGCCGAAGATATTCGCACCTTCGTCGAGGGTCATGAATATCTCGCCATCGCCGGCACCAAAATAGGCCACCCCCGGCAGCACCGGGTCACTGGCCACCGAGAATACATGGATCGGCGTGGCCGCATCGGTACCCTTGCGCCAGCTGGCGCCGTTGTCCTGGCTGACGAAGATACCGTTACTGGTCCCGGCATAGAGCGTCTTCAGCCCTACGCCGGACTGCTCGATATCGAAGATGGCCTTGGGCACCATGCCATGATTCCACGGGTCCCAGCTGAGTCCCCAGTCGGCACTCCGCCAGACCCCCGCGATCTCAGTCCCGGCGAAGACCTCACCCGGTGTGCTCGGGCTGGCGAACAGGGAGAAAGGCTTTTGATCGAGATCCCCATTAAACCAGAAGGGAGGCTCACCAAACAGGCCTGTGGTCATCCAGATACCGAGATCGGTACTGGCCCATAGGAAGGAATCGCCGGCCAGGTCGAAGGTGCCGAAGGCGCCACAGAAGACATTTTGCAGACCGTCCTCGATGCGCAGGAAGGTGGCACCGTCATCCAGGGTGATCTCCAGTCGGCCGATGGCGCGCGCCACATGGATGAGTGTACCCGAGGGATCGATGCTGATATGTCGGCTGGGGAAGGAGTCTATCTGCGTCCAGGCCGTCATGGTATTGCTGTCGGCATTGCCCCGGTATACCCCGGCGGTGCCATCGGTCCCGGTCTGGTCGAAGGACACGGCGTAGAGCACGCCGCTCAGGGGGTGCTGGATAATTTCCCGGATAGGCGTCTTGGGCAGATTGAAGCTGATATCCACCCAGCTGCTTGCCGCCGCCGGCAGGCGGAAGACACCGTTATTGGAAGTTGCGTAGATCTCATCACCGGCCACGCTGTGTCCCAGCGAGGTGATCTCGAGCGTGCCCAGGCCAACGCTGAACGAGACCCAGCTGGCGCCACCATCGACACTGCGCATCACCCCTTCGGTGGGGGTGGCGGCATACACCACGCCGGCATCATTGGGGGCGAACAGCAGATCATCCGCCCCGGCTGCCAGGCCGGCCCCGGCGGCCTGCCAGCTCGCCCCGGCATCCGTGCTGCTGAATACGTGGCTGGAAGTGGCGGCCAGCAGGTGGTCGCTGTTGAACGGGTCGACCTGTAGCGACAAGACCTCTTCACCGGGCAGACCGTTGCTGATCTCGCTCCAGCTCAAGCCACCGTCACCGCTCTTGTAGACCTTGCCACCGAAGATGCTGATATAGAGTGTCGCCGGCGATACCGGATCAATGGCAATGTCGAATACCGTGCTCTCCGAGAAGGGAGAATCGAGATGGCTCCAGGTAATACCGTAGTCCGTACTCTTGTAGATACCGCCGAAATGTGTGCCCAGGTACATGACCGTGGCATCCTGCGGGTCCCGGGCCATGGAAAAGACCGTCACCCCGTGTGGCCCGATAGGCTGCCAGGGACTGTCGACGAATGACCACGCGCTGCCAGCGGTGAACATCAGCCACAGGGACAGACCCAGTATCAACCCGGATCGCTTGTTCCATCGACGCTGCACATAATCCAGAGCCATAACCGCCTACCTTCCCTATCCTGACCACCGCTGTGGCCATAACAGTAAAGTCTATACCATGATCACCGGTGTTGCCCGCCGGCACAATTCCAGTTACTCGCCTTAATGTCAGTCCTATCAAGATATGTACCAGCATTGATATCGCCGCTGCATGCGTGGTGACAAAGAGCCCGGTCCCTGTCCATGCAACCAGGGCCTGTTGCATCGGTCCCCCATTGCCCAACCTGGATTGACGCCACACTCACCGGAAAACACATCGCCTTCCCATGCCAAGCGGCTTGATTGGATTCGACTTTCCCCGACCTGCATCGGGTGACCCGCAGGCAGCCGAGAAACGCAACCCGGTGCCGTCTCCACGCCAGGTGCGGCCTCCACAACGCCCCTGCCGGCAAGCCGTCAGCGTCAACCCGGGGGTATTCCCGACAACAGCTCGCAGACATGATGGCCGGCCATTGTCGGGGAGGTGCGACACGGCTATCCACCGGCCTGCGCGGGAAAACATCCCGGGACCGGGGCTTTCCCGGCGGGAGCGGGCAGGCGGATCCGGGCCGGAACCCTGGCGCATGCCGCCGGGTCAACACCCGCGCTCTACCACCGGCAGCGCTTTTGCTATGATAAACATACCAGCCAGGTGGCAACCACCCTGTGTCCATGACACACTGGCTACTGTGCATGCACTCACCAGGGAACAGGCGCCATGAAAGGTATCATCCTCGCCGGCGGCAACGGCACACGACTCAATCCGATGACCCAGGTCGTCTCCAAGCAGCTATTGCCGGTGTTTGACAAACCGATGATATTTTATCCGCTGTGTACGCTCATGCTCGCGGGCATACGCGACATCATGATCATCACCGCGCCACGCGATCGTCACCTGTTCGAACAGCTTCTGGGCGACGGCAGTCACTGGGGTATCCACTTGTGTTACATGGAGCAGCCCTCACCCGACGGTATCGCCCAGGCCTTTCTGCTGGCCGAGGATTTTATTGGCCAGCGACGCTGCGCCCTGATCCTGGGTGACAATGTCTATTATGGCCATGGCATGCAGCAATCCCTGGACAGTGCCTGCGGGCAACAGGGGGCCACGGTGTTTGCCTACCGCGTACAGGATCCAGAACGTTACGGGGTCGTGGAATTCGATCGGGAAGGCCGCGCCATTGCCCTGGAGGAAAAACCCCAACGGCCGAAATCCAGTTATGCCATCACCGGCCTGTATTTTTACGACAATGATGTCATCGGGATCGCGCGCTCGCTGAAACCCTCCGCCCGCGGAGAACTGGAGATCACCGATGTCAACAAATGCTACCTGGAACGGGGGAAACTCTCGGTCCAGGTGATGGGTCGTGGTACCGCCTGGCTGGACACCGGCACACCGGAATCATTGATCGGTGCATCCACGTTCATCGCCACCATCGAGCGCCGCCAGGGACTGAAGATTTCGGTGCCGGAGGAGATTGCCTTTCGCAAGGGCTACATCGACGCCGATCATTTACTGCGCCTGGCCGATGCCTATGGCAGCAACGCCTATGGCAACTACCTGCGGCTGCTGGTCAACGAACTGCTATTGTGATGAAGGTGATCGCCAGCCCCATGGAGGGTATCAAGCTCATCGAACCCCGGGTCATTGGTGACGCACGCGGGTATTTCCTGGAGGCCTACAACAGCCGGGATTTTGCCGCCCTTGGCATCGAGGCTCAATTTGTCCAGGACAACCACTCCCATTCACCCAGGGCAGTGTTGCGCGGCTTGCATTACCAACTGCGCCACCCACAGGGGAAACTGGCCTGCGTGGTCAGCGGCGAGGTCTTTGACGTCGCCGTGGACATGCGCCGCCATTCCGCCAGCTTTGGCCACTGGTACGGTGTCCGTCTGAGCGCCGAAAACCACCGCATGCTGTGGGTCGATGGCGGGTTTGCCCATGGCATGCTGGTACTTAGCGAATCCGCCGACTTCATCTACAAGACCACCGACTTCTATGTCCCGGAAGACGAGCACTGCCTGCGTTGGGATGACCCCCAGGTCGGTATAGAATGGCCTCTCACGGGCAGCCCGCGACTCTCCGACAAGGACCGTAACGGGACCTCTTTCACCACTGCCGCCTATGTCACCTGAGATGCGCCACTAACATGTCCAATTCAAGCACATCATATCAACCCAGGCACATCCTGGTCACCGGCGGCGCTGGTTTCATCGGCAGCAATTTCATTCGCGCGCGTCTGCAGGCCGATGACGACGTTCACATCACCAACCTGGATATCCTGAGCTATAGCGGCAACCGGAAATCCCTGGAGGACCTCGAAGGCCGCCATGGCGAGGAAGGCGATGACCGTTATCGCTTCGTCCAGGGTGATATCCGGGATAACGCGCTCATCAACAGCCTGCTTGAAGCCGGGCAGGCACGGCCTGACATCGACTCCCTGGTGCACTTCGCCGCGGAATCGCATGTCGACCGCTCCATACTCGGGCCCATGGCCTTTGTCAAAACCAATGTACAGGGTACCGCCGTCCTGCTGGAGGCCACCCGCCTGAGCCTGAAAAATAACCCTCGCGCTTTTCGTTTCGTCCATGTCAGTACGGACGAGGTCTATGGCTCACTGGGCGTATCGGATGCCGCGTTTACCGAATCTCACCCGCTGTCGCCCAATAGTCCCTATGCGGCCAGCAAGGCCGCCAGCGACCTGCTGGTGCGTGCCTATTACCAGACTTACGACCTGCCCGCGATCATCACCCGTTGCTCAAACAATTACGGCCCCTACCAGTATCCGGAAAAGTTGATCCCCCTGATGATCAGCCGGGCCATGGCGGATAAGCCGTTGCCGGTATATGGAGATGGCATGAATGTCCGCGACTGGATCCAGGTCAGCGATCATTGCGCCGGGATCTGGCATGTACTCGCCCGGGGCAAGCCGGGCGAGATCTACAACATAGGTGGTGAATGCGAGGTGGCGAACCTGGAACTGGTGCACACTGTCCTGGACTTGCTGGGCAAGCCCCACAGCCTGGTCCGCCTGGTCAGGGATCGTCCCGGCCATGATCGTCGTTACGCCATGGACATCAGTCGCATGCGTCGGGAACTAGGCTGGCAACCGGAGTTGTCATTGTCACAGGGCCTGCGGGATACCGTCTCCTGGTACCGGGACAACCATGCCTGGTGGGAACCCCTGCTGGGTGAAAGCGCACAGGTCGCGCGGGAACTCTACAACAGCTGATCTGCATGTGCAGGGCGGCTGGCCGTCATCGCCCTGCGCATGGTGGTGGGCAGCCTGTCGAGGGTAGCCGTGTCCGGGTGAGTGGCCAGGGGATGCCGCGCTTGTATGCCCGCCCGTAAACCGGCCGTCGCATCCGGCATATACAAAGACACCTAGTAATCCCGCCCGCCTATCCGTACCTGGCGGCGTCACCAGGCTATAATTGTAGGCCCTGAACAAACGCGCAAGTCCGGCATACAGATCATCCGCCTCGATATGCACTCTGATCCGTTCCCGTGACAGCCCCCCCGCCAAGCGGACCCGCCAGCCCAGGACCTCCTCCAGGACGGGTGCGAGCGTCGTGATCGGCACTTGATCCACCTTGACCGTCAACTGCCCATGGCCGCAGGACACAGCGATTTCCTGTCCTGAAGGTACCCCGGCCAGCCACGGCAGGCCCAGCAACCCGGCGCAGCATCGGGGACCGCACACCCCGATCCTTTGCCGCCAGCGATGACATCGGTCGTCCACACGAAAATCCAGTCCATCCTGGCGTACAAAGCCAGCTATACTGTAAAACTGGGCAATACCTGATGACATGGGATCACATTATGGTGCGGTTGTTCAGCTGTGATTCAGGCGGATATCATGAGGATGAGTAAGCGATAATTCATATCACTACACGAAATACAGGTTCTTTACCGAAGGGAGGCATACAATGAAACGCGTCGTTTCCGCCTTGGGCCACGGATTGCGTTGGCCACTGTGGGCTTATATCTCCATCTGTTTGCTGTCACCCGCGGCTGGGGCAGAGACCAAGTTCGGTTTCACGCCATTCCCCTATGATTTCACCGTCGAGGCCATCAACAAGACCCAGGAGTTGGTCGTCAGGAATTCCAGCATCTACGCCCTGCATCTGGATCAATGCGTCCCCTGGCACGAGATGCTGGATGGTAAGCCCCTGCCGACGGACTGGCAAAGGGAATGGAAGGAGATGGCGGCGAAGATCCCCCCTGACCACACCCGCTACATCGCTGTCACACCCACCGGGACGGATCGCGAGACCCTGGCGCCAGCCTGTGGCGCCAAGGAAGGCACCACCCGGGACCTGCCCTGGCGCCTGCGCTTCGCCGATTTTGACGATGACAGCGTCAAACGCGCCTACCTGGCCTATGTGCTTGCCGCGGTGCGTCAGTTCCGGCCCGACTATATCAATATCGGCATCGAGATCGACGGCATGGCCCGCAGTGAAAAGAAGTGGCGCCAGTTCGAGCATCTTTTCGATTACGTCCGCAAGGTACTGAAAAGGCAGCACCCCCAACTCAAGGTTGGAGTGGAATTCATACTCCAGGGGCTGATGAAGCCAGAGATCGCGCAAAGGGTGAAACCCCTGGTGGAGCGCAGTGACTACCTGGGACTGAGTTTCTACCCCTATGGCTCGTCATTTGGCGAGAAATTTGGCTATCCCCCGCTGGGCCCGCCGCCAGACATGTGGCGCAAGCCCCTGCAATGGGTGCGACAATACACCGACAAACCCCTGGCCCTGTGTGAGACCGGCTTCATCACCCGGGACGCGGAGCTGCCCTCCTACGGCCTGCACATGCACGGCAGTGAACAACTGCAACGGGACTTCACCCGGGATCTCGTCGATATCACCCGTCGTGACCACTATCTCTTCGTGATCTGGTTCCTGGTGGTCGACTATGACCGGCTGTATGCCAAGATGCCCAAGGACGCCTCCACCGAGGCCTTCGTGCTGTGGCGCAACCTGGGCTTCTTCGACAAGGACCTGCGGCCCAAACCCGCCTGGAAGGAATGGCTGAGATTTCGCCAGCCATTGCCCGCCTCCCGGCGTCCACCGCCGCAGCGCGTGGCGGCGAAACAGGCACTGCCGGAGCAGGCGCGCAAGCGCCCCACCACTGGGCCCAGGCCCATCGCTGCATTGAGATTTCGCCAGCCATCCGACCTCTTCGTCGGTGCCCCCGGCAACCGTATCCGCCTCGACAATGGCAGCGGGCAAGGCATGATGCGCTGGGAGTTCAACTACCAGGGCGGCTGGCAATGGTGTAGCAAGGAGTTCCGCGCCGGCATGGCCACGGGCGCGAAATCCCTGCGCTTCCGCATCCGCAGTGACCGTGACGGCGGTGTCCTGGTGAAGCTGTCCGAACAGAGCGGGGAATCCTTTTTTGCCCTGATCAATCCCGGCAAATCCTGGCAGACCATGACCCTGGATCTCGCCACCCTGAGCCCCGATGGGGAAAACCCCGAGAATGGCCAACTCGACCCGGAACGTCTGTCCGGCCTCATGATCGCGGATGGCGCCGCGGGTGATGGCGCCAGCGGCAAACGCACCCTGTGGATCAGTGATCTCGAGTTCTACTGAACCCACCGGGCGCTGCGGGCAACAGACATGCGCATCCTGATACTGCTGCGCACGCTGCCCTATCCCGCTGACAGCGGCGGCAGGCTGCGCGCAGCCTATCTCGCCAATGACCTGGCGCGCCGGCACGAGGTCGCCCTGCTGGCCTTCCGCGAACCGCGACAGCCGGATCCCGATACCAGGATAAGAGCGCAGTTCCGTCATTTCCACTCCCTGCCGCTGCCCGACCCGCCGACCGGTCCCGGCCGCTGGCTGGCCCGTGACCCGGGCGACATCCGGCGCCTGCTGTGTCCGGAAATGGCTGCCAGTGTCGAGAAGACCATATCCGAGCTGGACCCGGAGGTCATCATCACCGGCGATCCCGGCATGAGCTACTATATTCAGGCCCATGGCAACCGGGTGCGCATCCTGGACTATGTCTGCGTCACCACCCTGCAATTTCAGCGCCTGGGGGAGATCAGCTCAGGCGCGGGGCAACTCCTGTGGGCCCTTAGGCGACGCAAATACGCCGCCTTCCACCGCCGCATCGCCGGACTGTATGACCGTTGCCTGGTCAATTCCAGTGAAGACCGTGCCGACCTGCTGGCCAGCGCACCCGCCTGGCGGGGCATAGAGGTGGTACCCAATGGCCTGGACCTGGAACAGTATCCACTCACCAGCCAGGCCCCCGAACCCGCTACCCTGGTCTATCCCGGCGCCACCACCTATCCGCCCAATTACGATGCCGTGAAATGGTTCGTGGAGGAGATCCTGCCACGGGTGCGCGCCGAGGCCCCCGAAGTGGAATTCAACGTCACCGGCAACTACCCGCGGGATGGTTCCGCGCCTCAGGCGCCGGGGGTGCATTACACCGGTTATGTCGAGGATGTCAGGCCCTGGATACAACGTGCGACCGTATGTGTCGTACCCCTGCGTGCCGGTGGTGGTGGCGTCCGCTTCAAGGTCCTGGAGGCCATGGCCCTGGGAACACCGATGGTCTCGACCGCCATCGGCGCGGAAGGTGTTGATTATCACGATGGGGAAAATATTCTCATGGCCGAGGAACCAGAGGCATTTGCGGCGCAAACGCTCAGGATCCTGAAATCACCTGAGTTGCGTCTGCGGCTATCGCGGCAGGGCCGCTGTCTGATCGAGCAAAAATATGACTGGGCGGTCCTGGGGGAATCCATCAATGCCATGCTGGAGGACCTGGTCGCCGGCAGGCGCCATGGCGCCTGAAGCCCGTGCAGGGGATCAGGCTGCCACGAATGGCACTCAGGTAGCGGCTTGTCGCAGGTAGTCCTGGCACCAACTGAAGGTCTGCCGCAGACCCTGCGCCAGGCCCGTCCGTGGCGCCCATGCCAGTATCTCCCGCGCCCGGGTCCAGTCCGCGGTGCGGTCCATGTCACCCTCGGGCCGGCTGCTGTCGAAACGGATGGGGATTTCCTTGCCAGAGATCTTAACCACCATGTCGGCGATATCGGCAATGGAGGTGCTGTAATCCGGACCGATCTGGATTACATCCTGGTTCATGCCCCTTCCCCTGACCGAAACCAGGGCCTCAACCACGTCAGTGACATAGACAAAGGCGCGCCGCTGTCGCCCCGATCCCCACACCACGAATTCCTCATCGGGGAAATTGATGGCCTTGCGGATCAGCGCCGGTATCACCTGGGAGCGCTCCGGGGACAACTCGCAATGCGGGCCATAGACATTGTGGAATCGCAGCATGCCAATATCGATCAGGCCTTCTGACTGGGCCAGGCCACACTCGTATTCGCCCATCAGCTTGCTCCAGCCATAGGAGGATTCCGGTTCGGCGGGATAGGCATCCTGCTCGCGGAAAGGCGGTGGGTCGAGCTGCATCTGCTTGGACTTCGGGTAGCTGCAGGCGGTACCGACATAGATATAGGCCTGGACATCCGCGGCTATCGCGGCCTTGAGCATGTGCGAGTTCATCACCACGTTGGTATTGAAAAGCGAAAGCTGATTGCCGAATACATAGTTGATACCGGCAACGACATCGGCCAGATGATAGATCGTATCCATGCCACGACAGACTTCCAGGCAATTCTGGTAATCGACCAGGTCCAGCTGATGAAAGCAGCGCTCCAGATCTATGACCCCATGGCCATCCTGTTGCAGATTGGAACGCCGCCCGCGCCAGAGATTGTCGGCGACATGGACCTCTGCGCCCAGGCACACCAGTTGCATGACCAGGTGCGACCCTATCTGGCCCGCGCCACCCGATACCAGTACCTTCCTGCCCTGCCAGTCCATCGTCTCTCTCCCCTTACCTTGCCTGACGGATGCCCCGCCGTCCGCTATCGCTTGTATCTGTCAGGAACGGTACAGTACGACCCCGAGCAGTGGGCGGTTCAACCCTTCCAGTAACTGCCTGGCCTGCTGTAACTCACTGCGCCTGTCCCTGCCGACGCTGGCGACCAGGATCGCGCCATCGGAACGCGAGGCCAGTATGGGTGCATCGGCCCGATCCAGGAGCCGGGGGATCTCTACCATGATGTAACGATAGTCCCGGCGCAGGGCATCGAACTGCAGGCGGCAACGCTCGGATAACAGCTGGGCGACATGCCCTTCAGCGGCCTTGCCCGCGGGCAGGACATCCAGGCCGTTGCCCTGATTCCTTGCCAGGACCTCATTGAGCTCGCATTCACCAGCGAGCAGATTGTAGAGCCCCCGCTCCTGCCTGAGCGCAAACATCCTGCGCGTCAATGGCCGCCGTCGCGGTCTGCCGTTTTCCTGCAGGCAAGCATCCATGTACAGTACCCGGCCATCCTGCATCAGCGCCATGGCCAGGGCCACCTGGGCACAGATCTCGCCGGTATCAAGCCTGTTACTGTCGCCGCTGAATACCAGCAACTGCTGGCTGCTCTCCAGGTTGGCACGTAATCGGGTTGCCAGGCGGAAGGCATCTTCCGAGACGCGGTACCGGTGACTGACACTGCCGTGCAAAACACTGGCCACCTGTTCCGACGTGAGGAACCCAAGTTCCACCATGATCAGGCCGATCATAGGGGCCTTTTGGGCCTCGTCCTGCCGGCTCTGCTGCTCCTCCAGGGCGCGCACGATATCGCCCGAGTTGGCATACCCGAGGCGTACGGCCGCCTCGCCAAAGGGTTCTTTTGTCTTTATATCCATAGGTAGATCATGACAGTCCTGAACAGGGGGATCAGGCACAGACGGCCATCTTCCCGAGCACTCACTATAATCAAACCGGAGAAATTTTCACCCTTGGCCAGCAATCCCGTCCTCGCCAGCGCGCCGGTAGCTGGCCAGCACTTTACTGATCCCGTCAGCAAAACTGAGAAAATCCGGCAGTTCCAGGGCCTGCTCCAGACACACCATGGAACTCAGATAATCACCGCTCTCGATACTTTTTTCCTCCGCCGGCCAGGGCACATGCTGGATCTCTGGCGCCCCGGCCAGCTGCGCGATCAAGGCCGCGGCATCACGGAGTGAAATCGCCTCCCTGCCACCCAGGTTGAACACGCGATCCCTGCAGTTTTCATCGATCGCCGACAACAGGAAGACGCCGATGACATCATCGACATGAATGTAGTCCCGTCGTTGCCTGCCATCACCATAGATGCGTATGCTCTGTCCTTCCACCGCCTGGCGGATGAATAAATTGATGATGCCGTAAGTGCTGGTCTGACGTGGCTGGAATGGTCCATAGGGGTTACTCAGGCGGAAGCTACAATAATGTATCCCGGCCTGGCGGCGATAAATCTCCAGATAATGCTCTACCGTGAGTTTGTGTACCGCATACATACTCAACGGCTGCAGTGGATGCGCCTCATCGACAGGAAGATAGCAGGGCTGACCATAGACCAGACGGCTGATGCAAAAGATGATGGTCGGTTGTAATCCTTTCCGTTTTAGGGCCTGTAGCAGGGATAGTTGCGGCAGGCATTCTCCCAGCAGGTTCTTGACCGGCTCACGATTGCTACGGGCAGCACCACTGGCGCCGATAAAATCGAAGATGATCCCCTGCCCGGCGACCAGATCTGGCAAGAGCTTCTCATCCTGGAGTTCGCCCTTTACACGGTGCACCCCCGTAACGGTCTGATCTCCAGCATCGTCACGCACCAGCGCCGTCACATCCGCACCCATCTGCGCCAATACCCGGGTACAGTTTCTGCCCATGAAACCATCCGCTCCCAGTACCAGCACCGGCATTCCGGCATACGCCTGCCGGGCCTTGGCATGATCGAAGATCCAGTGACCTGCCATGGCCTGCATCAAGACCGTCCTCCACCCCTGGGAATGCTTCGATTCCACCCCATCAGGACAGACATGGCCGGTTCATGTCTGCAAGGAAATACGGTTTAAGGCCAGCAGGGTCAGCGCCCGGCAGGTCAGCCCTATGGCCGCGAGCCAGCAAAGCGGGTTCAGTGGGCCCAGCCTGTGGTGTTCACAATAGAAACGGAATGCCCCCTGATGGAAGTTGATGATGTGAAACTTCCTCACCTCATAGGGCCGCACGCCGCTGCCCTTGCCTTCGAAATGTATTATCCTGGCGCCAGGATGCAGATAGGTAAGTCGTCCCTGTTCGAGCAGACGCTTGGCTATCACTGCCTCATGCCAGTAGTAATAATCTTCAGCAAAACCATTGACCGCAAAAAAATCCTCATGCCTGAACATGACCCCGGCAGCAGACACCCAATCAACGCGGAATGGCTTGCCGACTTCCAGCTCTGACTTGCGCAGATATCTGACCAGGGGGCCGGCTCTTGGTAGGATGCGATGGAGAATCGAGCGCCGGCCAAATATTGCATTCATCGCGGAGGGAAAGCTACGCCCGGACCATTGATCCGTCATGTCCGGGTACAGCAGGCGCGCCCCGACACAGGCCAGGCCCTGCTTTTCATCGAGGACCTCCGCAAGGACGGCAATCGCGTCATCAAGGACGATGGTATCGTCATTGATAAACATCAGGTACCGGCACTGCACCAGCCTGGCGCCCTGGTTGGCTGCCGGACAGTATCCGATATTTTGCTTATTTACCTGGACAATGACATCGGGAAAGTCTTTCCGCACCATGTCGACGCTACCGTCAGTGGAACCGTTATCCACATAGACCGTGACATGTGTGTAATCGTGCCATTCGGCCTCGGCCTGGGAATGCAGACATTGTGCTATGTACTCACAGGCATTGAGACCAACGAGAATGACCGCAATATCGGCCTCGATTTTCGTTGATGACCCGGAATGTTCTGTCATTTGTTATCCACGGTTTCCTGGTCTATTCACTACCGCAGCGGTCTCATCCGCTGCTGCGCCTGAATTCGCCCAGGTAGGTCAGGCCCTTGATGCCAGCGAGATCGCGATAGCTCCTGATAGTGTCATTGAAATATTCGAGGATCAGTGCCAAAACAAAGCCCAGAACCAAACCTACGGGGAGGGACAATCCCATGATAAGCAGCTTGCGTGGCTGTACCGGCTCGAAAGTGGACCGGGGACGACTCATGATGGCAATATTGGAAACCCGGTGCAAATCGAGTTCATCCGATATTCGCGCATCCTCCTTGCGTTTGCTGTAATTGAAATAATTCTGCTCAGATAGTTTTTGTTCCCGGACCAACGCCTGCAACTGGATTTCCGCATCATTGAGACTGGCGAGTTCCTTCTCCAGTCGTCCTGCCCGTCGTTTCCACAAACGGATGCGCTGCTCAAGAGTATCCGCCAACAGATGTTCCACCGTGGCAATCTCGTCCTCCAGGGTCTTTACAATCACGGCATCACTCTCAAAGGTCTGCAGCATTTTGGCACGCTGAAGCTTTAGCTGTGTCAAGCGTTCCTGCAACGGTACCAGCAATGCCATGGCATCACCCGGCCTGCCGGCAATACCTCTCTGACCCGGTGACCCTTTCCCCGTCTCAACCACCAGCATCGCACGCTGACTGAGCAGTTCACCCAACTCTGAGTATAGTGCATTCAGGCGTTTGAGTAGTTGCTCTCTCTGGTCCGCGATAGAACTGATATGACGATGTTCCCTCAAGGCGTTGCGCTGCTGTTCCAGCTCCTTGATACGGGCCTTGAAAAATTTCGCCTGCGTCTGGAAAAAGCCCCGTATGCGCGCTGACCGGCGAACCTCTACATGCTTTGACTGGTAGAGATTGAGCAGGACTTCGAGGATCCGCTCTGCGAGGACGGGATTCGGGCTGAGCACGCTGATACTGATCACGTCCGAGTCACGTACATGCCTGGCCTTTATCTGTTTACTCAGGGCCGAGATGATCCGCGTACGCTCATCCAGCCTCTTTTCCAGGCCCGCCATAACAAGGAGGTCATGTAATTGCTGGCGAATACGCCTGACCTTCTTTTTGATCATGAAGCGCAGACGCATGAAAAATTCCCGCGGTTCCTGTTCCCGATCCTTGAAGGCATCCAACCCTATCTTATCAACCGTGGCCGCAATCAGTGATGACGATAGCAGCAGGTTGATCTCGGAATTGATCTCCTCACGGCGTACCCCTGAGGTATAGACCGAGCCTTTCTCGACCGTTGCCGGGGCCTCGAGGTTTTCTCGGCCAAGCTTGACCAGGATACTCGCACTGGTCTCATACATCTCGGTTCGCATCTGGACTATCAGGTAACTGCTCACCACGGTAAGCAGAAAGACCGTGAGCATGATCAGGCCATGGGCCCTCACAGCCTGGATCAATCCATCCCAAATGGCCTTCTGGTCCTCGTATGCGGCTTCCGACACCGTCACGCTTTGATATTCTTGTTGCATCTGACCACTCATCTCCATGACCGGATCGGCGACCATGCCTCATCCCTCAGCCTGCCGTCAGGCAGAGACGGCCAATCGGGCTAAACCATTGTCACTGATCCAGCCATATCATAAAGTTACACGGTCAGACTTGATTCCGCCAGCCCGCATATCGAGCCATCCCATCGGGTCGGAACCTTTGCAGCGCCTGACTGACACGCGCTTCAGAATGATGATTATTTACAACGTAGCATTAATTTGTTTTTGCAGCTATATGAAATACAACAGGTAAAGCACCAATGTCAAAGCCATGTGGTTCACCCGGCCTGCATTTTTCCATCGATGACGTACTGGAGTGCCTGCTCGAACTGGATGGTAGCCAGGAGAGTTTGTATGAACACTGGTTTTTCGCCTTCCTGCGACAATTGCATTTCGACTTTGATATCAGCATCGATCTCTATCTGTTCTATCGCCGCCAGGTGGGGCGGGGCGACAAGGACCTGTCATGCGTGAGTGACCGCTTCATCGCCGATTTTGCCTCCAGCCCCTGGCTGCGTTTTGGTTACCATGCGCTGGATTACATCACCCCGCCTTACCAACAAACTGTGGCCGAACAACTTGCCAGCTTCAGCCTCATCGAAAAGGAAATCATACGTTTTACCGGCCGTGGAGCCAGCAGCCCGTTACTGCGCCTGCACTACTTTTCCGAGACTTACGAGATTTATGATTTTCTGGCTGGCCACGGTGTCCATGGTCTGCTGCTGACGGACAAACAGGCCGTGGCCTATCATCTTCCTGATACACATCGAATGCGTCTGGAACGATATGGCCATACGCATTACCGTGGTCTGGACCTGTACCGTACCCACGCCCGGGTGGAAAACCTTCATCGGGATGGCCGCAGCAATGAAGACATACGCCGCTATTTCGAACTCTGCATGCGACGGCATGAGTATATCACCCTGTTCACGCATGAAACTGAACTCCGGGATCTGGCCATGCGTGACAAGCTACGCCAATGCCTGGAGATCATGAAGAGCCTGTAAATCACATCGGTGGGACGGGTAATAGCCATGATACCTGCAAGTCTAAATCTGCGTGACTACCATGTACGGACTGCCCAAAAGGACGGCTGGTCACGTCAAGATCATCAAGGAACGGGGGCGGAATCTTGCCCAGGGCCTTACCAGTCTTGCGTGCACTGTCACTGTAACCCCCCGTCATTGCGATAATGACAGACGCGCTTGCCGAAACAAGATCCCGCGAGGAGCGTGTCGCCGACCTGATGGCAAAAGCGACGGAAGACTATGCCAAACTGGAGGGATCGGCCCAGGAATAATTCACTCAGCTCGAAAAACGTGCCGCCGAACGCTTTACCGAATTCCAGGCTCAGGCAGAGGCTGGCAAGATAAGTGGTATGGCGGCTGAACAGGAGTTTGTACGTATCCAGGAAGAATGTGGGCAACAGGCCGCCGCCGCGGGGCAGTAAGGCGGGTGGATCGCCCCGTCGGTATCGGCAACCTGCCTGAGCGCGGCTGCATGGGGCCTGTCCAAGTGGCCTAATTTCTATCAATTTACACCTCGAAGGTCTATGCTTATGGTCAGGTAACACTGTTTCCACAGGCCAGCCGAGGCATGTCCACGTGCTATACAGATTACAAAAAACATTTTTTATCTCTCTGACTGGGTTACTGTTTTTTGTCCTGAGCCTGTCGGCCAGCGCGGCCTTCATCCAATTCGACAATACCGGGGCGGAAGCCGGTATCACGGTACCGAATACCTTCGGATTCAGCCTCTTTGGGGCAACCTTCAGTGGCGGCGCGGTGGCGGTACTCCCTACCGGCTCGGTCAACAGTCCACCGGCGGGATTCGTCGATATCGACGACACCCCCGCTGAGCAGGGCATGCTGATTACCTTTGACGTACCGGTATTCGCCGCCAGTTTTCTGTTCATCGATCTCGATGATGATGCATCAACTTCCTTTGGTGCCGCGGCAATCATTGACAGCACCAATGTCATCGTTGCCAGTGCCCTGAGTCACGAATTTTCGGATGCCAACCGCTTTGTCCTGCTGTCATCTCCCACGCCCTTCAACACCATCTTTCTCGAGGGAGGGCTGATCGATGACTTCAACTTCAGTACAAGTACAGTCCCGCTACCGGCCGCGATCTGGCTGATGATGACCGGCATACTCATGCTATCGGGTTTCCGCAGGCGCTACCCGGCTTCCTGATACCACTATCCATTCGCCCTGGCAGCCATGACCTGTCCAGGCTACTCGACGGCCTCCGCCGTCAGCCAAACAGTTTGCTGAAATCCGGCTCATCTTCCAGGGTCAGGTGATTTTCCCGCAGTATCCTCCTGGTGTCCTCCGCCGACATGATCTCGGTTCTGGAGGTGTATTCTCCATCCAGCGCTGCCGGCTCACCCTGGTCCGCAACCAACTCCGGGAGGATCGGTTTGATCACATAGTAGTTAGCCCGTGCTACGGTTCGATAGGCCTCATCTTCCGATACCAGGATCTCATGTATCTTTTCCCCTGGCCTGATACCCACCTCGATACGTTCCACCGGTCGACCGTTGATCAGGCAATCGGCCACGGTCGTCATCAGGGAGGAGGCTATTCTCGGGATAAAAGTCTCGCCGACACGGCCCAGATGATATGCATCCAGAATGGTGTCAACGGCCTGGTTCAAGGACAAAAGAAATCGGGTCATATCGTTGGTAGTGATGGTCACCGGGCCACCTGCCTTGATCTGCGCATGAAATAATGGGATCACCGAGCCTCTGGAGGCCAGGACATTGCCGTACCTTGCGCAGAGGAAGCGGGTACCGGGACAACGCAGGTTGGCACTGATAAACACCCGTTCCTGGATCGCCTTGCTCATCCCCATCACGTTGACCGGTTTACATGCCTTGTCCGTCGAGATACCAATAACAGTCTCCACCGGCAGGCCCAATTGCTCAATACTGCAGACGATATTCTCTGCCCCCAAAACATTGGTCTGCACGGCCTCATAGGGGAAGAATTCACAGGTCGGTACCTGTTTCAGAGCCGCCGCGTTGAAGACGACATCGGCCTTGCCCAGGGCCGATGAGATCGAGGCATAATCACGTACATCGCCGATCCTGAATCGCAGGATGTCATCGCTATCCCGGTAAATGACCTCCTCTGTTGCCGCGGCAAGGTCATTGAAGACCAGGCGCATATCGTATTGCTTGGCCTCATCCCTGCTGAAAATTGTGATCGATTCAGGCCTGCCACACTCGCCTGTGAGCAACCTCCGTACCAGGACTTTACCCAGCGAACCGGTACCACCGGTCACCAGTATGCGCTTACCCTCGAATAGCCCACCACGTTTATTGTCGCCATTGTTCATAGTGATTTGTGTCCTCTGCCAATTTCTCGATCATCTCATCCCAGCTCGGAACATGCAGGCCAGTCACGGCCGTGAACCGACTGCCATCGAGGCTCCTATCGCAGACAAAACCGGGATCATTTGTGATGCTGATAGCTAGCTGCAGCCGCTCGTTCAGCTTGCTCAGCAAGTGGTACTTGTCAATGGGATCGCTCGCGAGGTGATAAACCCCGTTCAGATCTTCATGCTTCTCCATGACCGTCATCAGCAATTCACATAACGCTTGTGTCGTCATGCCCGTGTATATGGCCCGGGAAAAGCCATTGATGTGCCTGCCACGCTGGCTGATCAGCCATTCCAGCAGGGAATCCTCTCCCCTGAGCTGCCGACCGATGATCGAGGTCCTGATTGTCAAGTGTGGCGGTTCTGACATCTCTCCAAGAAGCTTGCTGCGTCCATAGAGATCCACGGGATCGGGTATATCCTCTTCAGTGTAATGACCATGCCTCCCGGAGAAGACACAATCCGTACTCATCTGTATCAGCCGCCCACCATACTCATCACATGCCCTGGCCAGCAGGTGGGGCAACAGGGAGTTCAGCCCAATGCAACGGATCGGATCCGTTGCCTCATACTTCTGCTTGATCACCCCTATGCAATTGATGACGATGTTCGCTCTGACCGTCTTGATGCACCCAGGTACGGCTGATGGAATATTCAGATCACCCCCCACGAGGCAACGCTCTGCTGGCAGGAACTGCAGCAGTGGATGCCTATCCGGCAGGCTTTGCCTTGTACAGGCATAGACTTCATGGCGTCTGGAGAAAATCCGGCAGGCCATGTGCCCAAGCATACCGGTGGCCCCCAGTACCAGAATCTTCATCTAGTAATATTCCCTGTCTGCATGGTTGATATAATGTAATGCAAATCACCGTGCATAGAAACCGGCTTCAATCCGGACATAACCCCGTCAACCAGGCCATATGCCTATGCTATACTGCGTCTTGAGTATCGTTTCAGAATTTGTGCCTGGCACAGGCCCATTGCCGGCAGCCCTAACATTACCGTGACAATCAAGCTCGTTGTTGCCATTATGAATACCACACCAAGAATGCACAGGTTGTTACTGTTATTCATCTTTCTTACCAGCTTGGCGGCCTGTCAGCAGGCAGTCCACCAACAGCCCGAGGCCGTTCCCGATAGCGTCCTAAAATACCCAGCACCAGTTGGGTACCATTTTGCGATCAATGACAAACTCGAGATCAAATTTTTCTATAACCCCGAGCTCAACGAAGGGGTGACAATCAGGCCTGATGGGCGTATTGCCCTGCAACTGATCGGAGAGGTCTCAGCCATACGACTGACACCATTGGAACTCAAGACCCTTCTGGAGCAGAAATATCAAGGCATTCTGAAACATCCGGAAATAACCATCATCGTACGTCAATTCACGCCGGCCCGTATCTATGTTGGCGGGCAGGTTCAACATCCTGGCGAAATACCCCTGACTGGACATCTCACCGCCCTGCAGGCAATACTACAGGCGGGTGGATTTACACACGGTGCCAGGAAGGGCAGCGTGATCGTGCTGCGTAACAACGGCAGACCACAGCCCCAGATGATCAAGATTGACCTGGAAAAGCAATTGGCATGGTCAGAGCAGACCGATGAAGTAGGGCTGGGTGAAATAAAACCACTGAATGCCTTTGATATCCCCTTGCAAGACAACGACATCGTCTTCATACCCCAGACTGATATCGCCCGTGTGGCGCAATTCTTCGAAAAATACTTCAATCAAATCCTGCCTATCTATCGAAACCTGGGCTTTACCATCAACTATGAGGCCAACAGCAACGTCTCCCTCTCACGGCCTTGAACCAAGACCCCAGTCAAGCAGAATAACCTGAGCGTCTGCCCGGCATGATTCATCAGCGCCTCAGGGAATTTGCCTGTGTTTCCCTGCCCAAAATACTGGGAGGTATCGGCCTCCTGGGCATGAATATCCTGCTACTCCGGTATATGGACGCCACTGCCTTTGGCGCGCTGTCTCTATGCCTGGCCGCAATACTTATCGTGGATGCAGTCGCGGGTGCCGCCATCGATATGGGGGTCCTGCGCCTCGCATCAGACCGGGGAATTCACCCAGCTGCAAGAGTCTTTCCCTTTGAGCAGGTCGCCATCGACATCAAGCTTCTGCTTTCACTTCTCGGCTTGCTGATTCTCTGGCCGCTACTAGACCCAATAAGACTATACGTCTTTGACAATAAGGCAGCCGTATCTCTGCCTTTGCTTACATGGATCACCGCCTGCAGCATGCTGTTGCTTCGATCGACCCTCGTCCATAAGCAATTACAGCGACGCTTCGAGAGTTACGGGATCCTTGATCTTGCGCAGACACTGATCAAGTTTGGCACAGTCGGATTGGTCATCTGGTTTCTGGCGCCTACACCTGAAGCAATCTTGATCTGCCTGATCAGCGGCCCACTGCTGGTTTTCCTTTACTCTATTCTCCGTTCGCCCTTCCTGCTGCTGTACCACCGGCTACATTTGATATCAACGATGGGAGAGCTATTCGGCTATGTTAAATGGTATCTCCTGACCTTTGCCCTTGGCGCGCTAATCAGTCGTATGGATATATTTCTGATCAGCTTCATCTCTGACCTGAAGGACGTTGGCTTATTCTCCGGTGCGCTGGTCTACGCAACTATCCCGGAATTGCTGGGAAGTTATCTTGCGGTGGTTTTCGGCCCCAGAATCATGCCCTCACTACAGGATGGGACATTCGCAAGGCTTTACAACAAGGTACAACTGGCCCTTTTCACTTTTGCCTTTTGTGCCTATGTCTTGTTCCTCATTGGCAGTAATGTCCTCGGCTCAGTCCTTTTCCCTCCCGGCTATGCTGATTCGGCCAAGCTCGTCGCAATTCTTTTGCCGGGGATGCTCGCCGGTATGGCCTCCTTTCCACTGACTGTTTCCTACCTGTTGTTTACCCGGCCTCGTTTCCTGCTTTACCTGGATCTGTTTTCTCTGCCCCTGGTATTGTCCTTGTATATAATTTCCATCCAGGACGCAGGTATCATCGGCGCTGCCTGGGTAACGATGGGCACGCGTTTGTTCAAGACGCTAATTGCGCAGGCGACGGCATGGATACTGGTCAATGACTCGTGAAACCTATTTCATGGCTTCCCGGATGCACAGGCCTTCTCACGGATAGCCGACTTGCTGGGATGCTGCTCGAACAGGTCACACATATCGCAGACCGTACGCCTGTGGTGACCGGTATCTACCGAGGAAAATAACGACCGGGCTGATCGATAACGCTCATTGTTCCAGACCTGCATGATATCAATAGATCCTTTATATTTCTTAAGGTCATCGAAATCACGTTTTTCCTTGTAGACGATGCAGCATGGTGATATACCGCCGTCGGCATTGACCACCATGGAACGATATAGATAATAACAGGGTGAGGGTTTATGCCGTTGCCCGAAGGTATGCTCCGTTCCGTCACTCTCCTCCTTACCATGCACACCTGTCGGAAACCACCTTTCCGAAAGTTCCTTTCTGTTCTTGGCCTCGAATGGCAGACCCACCGGGATAAACCTTAACAGGTCCACGCCAAGTTTCGCTGCCAGGCGTTCAGCATCCTCCACCTTGTGTTCATTATGTTTCATGACGATATATTGCCACTCGACAAATGGTGTCTTGCTACCACGGGCATTTCGACGGCGCAGAAATTCGGCAAGATTCTCGATGACACGTTCGAAATCACCTCGGACACGATACTTTTCATAGCTCTCCTGATCGGCACCATCCAATGAAATGATCAGGTACTCGAGACCACTATCGAGAATATTGTCAAAATCCTCACTTCTGGGTATGACAAAATTTGAGCTCAGGTTAGTCCCGACATCATTGCGCTGCGCATAATCGATCATCTTGTAGATGTCTTTATTGATCAAGGACTCACCCCAATTATGCATGATGACTTCGAAAAGATAGGGGATATGTGGATCGAGATAGCGCTTGAAGCAATCAAGGCTCATCATATGCTGCACGCGCCCCAGATCGCCAAACCCGGTGGGGCATAATGGACAGCGCAGGTTACAGAAATTGCAGGGATCGATAAAGACGATGTACGGATGGCCCTTCAACTCTATCCGGCGCAGCTTGCGCTCCATTTCTATCCGCAGAAGGTTGGACCATTTCGTTATCGTTCCATGTTGCATTACCGAGCGAAGATGCCTGGCCATCCGCGTATACTGCGGGGTCTTCCTCAAATACCGTTCCACCAGTGACATGATTCTAACCTCGATAGAGTGAGTTACCACGAGTCCTTTTTATAATCCCATCCTGGCATTGCCCAGGATGGTGATCGCTACGTGTTCAGTCCAGGCTCACACTGAATAAGAAAGGTCTGATTTATTCAAACCTTACTGCGGTACGAGGACGTACCGCCAAAATCAGTCGTTTAAACGACTGATTTTGCGAGCCCATCGGGAGCCGCATTTTTGATGGGCGTCTCTGATTAGGTCAAGGATGGATTAACCAGAGTTTCCATAGGAAACTTGCATGCTTTGTCCGCATACGGCACATCCTGTGCCGCGAAAGACCATGTTCGCCAATCCGGGTACAGGCATCCGGCAGACTGTGGCCTCAGGAGCTCTTCAAGTCGATATTCACATGCACCAGTAATACCGACTTCCATCACATTGCACCATCACCGGAAAAGATTTGTTTTATCGTCCTCAACAGGATGTTCATATCCCGCCGCCATGACTTATTCTTGACATACTCAAGGTCGAACTTTATGGTTTCCTCGAATGTGAGATAACCCCGTCCACATATCTGCGCCAGTCCCGTGATCCCGGGCCGCACACTGAATTTCTGCAGCATCTCACCCTGATAATACCGGAACATCTCCCACATCTCCGGCCGTGGTCCAACCAGCGTCATATCACCTGTCAATACATGCCAGAAATTAGGCAGCTCATCAAGACTGCTACGCCTGAGCCATTTTCCGACGCGGGTCACACGCGGGTCATCTTCCTCTTGCAAGCGCACCTCTGGCAGCGACTCTGGCGTAAAATCATAGGCGCACATTTCCGGAAATCGTTGCCTGTTGTCAGCATATTGACTACGCAACTTGATAAACATGAATGGTTTTCCATTGATCCCGATCCGGGTATGCCTGAAAAATACCGGCCCCCGCGTATCCCAGCGTATCAGCAGGGCCAATACCAGGATCACCGGTGTCGAAACGAGTAATGCGGCAGTTGCAACCAAGATCTCTGAGGCCCTCAGCAAAACCGGAATCTTTACCTCGGTATTACAGCGCCATGAACCATCATCCTGTTTTATCCAGACACCCGCGTCCTGTTCACGCTTATTCCTGAAATCAATTTCGTCCTGGGGTACTGCTGCTGAACGTGCCATGTCTGTTTCCTCGTCCATATCGCCTTATTGCCGAGAGGTTTATACTCATATTACAGTTACATAACTGTCCATTCTGTCATCGACATGATCTGCAAGAGTCCGCCGCAAGCCCTCATGCAGGCTGATTCTCGGTCGCCAACCCAGCAACTCGGCAGCATATTTGTTGTCACAGTAGCTGCGCCGGGTATCGGTTGCCCTGATGTTGTCCGTCTCCACGCATAACTTCGCATCCGAACCCATGATATCAACAATCATACTGGCGATTTCGAATACACTGCTTTCAAGCCCACCACCGATCGCTATGACCCTGCCTGACAATTCATCCAACCGCTGCATGGCAGCCAGGTAGGCATCTACCGCGTCATCAATATACAGCGGCGCCCTGGTCTGGCTGCCACCCTGCAAGGATATATTGCTGACACCTTCGAGGATCCTTCCACTGACATAACTGATCAAATTGTGTGGCTGGCCAGGTCCATAAACGAGGGTTGGCCTTATCGCTACCACCCGAAAACCGTGCAAGCGTTGATACAGTTTACAAAGCTCCCAGCCACATAATTTGCTGATGGCATAGCTGCTGATCGGATGGGCCGGCAGATTGCCGTGGCAGGCCCCTTCAATATCACCAAATACCTTACTCGAATCACCATACAGGATACGTTGGCATCCTGAGGCCCGCATGGCTTCGAGGAGATTTAGCGTACCCATGGCATTATTTTGCAAGCATTCCCTCGCCTGCTGAGGACTTTCCTCGGCATCGGGCCAGGAGGCAAGATGAATCACCACATCGGGTCTGTATCCACACAGGGCATCATGCAATGCTTCTGGATCTCGGAGATCTGCATTAAACATCAGGCAGCCCAGCCTGGTACGTACAATCCCGTTGTTACTCGTCATTACGGCACAAGACTCACCACTGGAGACCAGGCTTAGGGCCACGTGGCTGCCGATAAAGCCAGTTCCACCCGTGACCATTATTCTTTGTCTGTTCACCATCGAATCTGCCGCCTGTTGAATTACACTCTCATCCGGGAGGGCAGCCACCCGCCCATCACCACCGGCCATTGAATGGCATGGAACGATGGCGCCATGGGACATGGCTTGGGATACGGGATCAGGCAATCGATCCATGAAATGGTGCAGCAGTCCGCGCCGCAGGTATGGAACAACACCCACCGCGTTCTACGCTGACTATCCCTGTATACACAAACTTCCAGTGTGTATATACAGGATTCCCACCGTCCCTTGAGAATTAAGTATAGGACAGGCCGATCGATAAATCACGAACGGCGCCTGCAGGGTATATCTCGATTGCCTATGGACCGGGGAGGCACTATCTCAGCGGGTGATTGCATAGCGCCAGACCCACTTGACACGCTCACTGGGAAGCTGGCATGGGTACCGCCAGGATTGAGGCGGTTTCGGTGACACGCACATACGGCTATAATCGATACGGAACTTTACGCCCAAGGACTACTCGCTGTGTCCAGTAGCAGCTAACAAACAGTGTATTCCACTGACTGTACGCCATGAGTGCCGGGCATGGCGGGTATCAGTGATACGTCTGACACAAGTCGGTGAGGTCTGCTTCAGACAAGTATCGGACGTTCCCCGCAGTCGTGCGGCAGATACCAGCGAAGCTGCATGTACTGGAGACCGATCCAAGTGAGGACGTCGAAATCTGTCTATTCGATTGCCTCATGGCGATCCTGGTATGGATGCCGGGTCAGAGTTCCCCAACTTAAATGGGCCAATTCAGGCCTTTATAAAACCATTACCCGGCACGCAGCCTGGTATTTGTGAGCGAGGGTCCGCATGAGTACTGAGCACAAAGAAGGTCATTTCAAATATTTCATTATCGTGCTCCTGGTCTCGGTTGCCTTCATCGCCGCGATCGGGGCCCTGGTCATGCGCTCCGCCAACACCCCGGAAG
>Ga0114931_10000986_pt1 | contig 35882 bp, 28 predicted proteins | sample 2SBtaG_FD_89579 | JGI IMG/M metagenome (GOLD analysis project Ga0114931, IMG submission 89579) | Deep subsurface microbial communities from Kolumbo volcano to uncover new lineages of life (NeLLi) - 2SBTROV14_V59a metaG | ecosystem: Environmental > Aquatic > Marine > Volcanic | place: Kolumbo... | reverse complement strand
TCGCCAAGGGCCGGCTGGTCAACCTGGGCTGCGCCACCGGCCACCCCAGTTTCGTGATGAGCGCCTCTTTCACCAACCAGGTGCTGGCCCAGATCGAGCTATGGACCAATCACGCCAGCTATGAAAAGCGGGTGTTTGTGCTGCCCAAGCATCTCGATGAAAAGGTTGCCGCCCTGCATCTGCAACGCCTAGGGGTCAGGCTGACCACCCTGAGCGAGGACCAGGCGGCCTATATCGGGGTCAGCCCGCAGGGCCCGTTCAAGCCCGATCATTACCGCTATTGAAACCGGGTTTGACGCCGGGTAGTCTGTGGATAATCCTGTGGATATTGTCCCGAGCGCCCGAGAATGCGCCTTGAAAACCGCCGTTTTGTCCCTTTCACCGCGTCCCTGCTGGGTTTGACGCCGGCCCCGGCGTTTGCCGCCGGCCTGGAGCTTGACACCGCCGGTAGCGCGGCGGTGCTGGCGGCGGCGGCGGGGCTCGGGCTGGCTCTTTGGGCGTGGCGCGAGCGCCGTCGGTTGGCGCGTATGCTGGCCGCGCAGCAGCGCCGCGCCGCCCATGTCGCGGCCCTGGTCGCGGCCGGAGGCGATGCCTTTCTCGCCTGGGACGAGGCCGGCCGGCCGATTGTCGCCGGGGCGCTCGACGGCTGGCCCGAGGCGGGCGACATCATCACTGCCGACCCCGGCCTGTTTCAGGCGGTCAATGCCCTGCGTGGGCGGGGCGAGCCTTTTCAGCGCAGCCTTGAAAGCGAGGATGGCGCGCGGGTTCTCGATGTGACCGGCCGGGTAGCCGCGGCGGCGGTGGCCGGGGTGGACCCGACGCATATCGTGGTGTTTCGCGACGCCACCGCGCAGCGCCGCGCCGAACAGGCGCAGCAAGACAAGCGTCGGGCGGTTGCGCGCGATCGCCAGCGCCTGCAAGAGATCCTCGATGTGGCGCCGCAGCCGATCTGGCGGCGCAATGACGCCATGCGGCTGACCTGGGTTAACCGGGCCTATGCCGAGGCGGTTGAGGCTGACGTGCAGACCGTGCTGCGCGATCAGATCGAGCTGGCGCCCAATGCGCCCGCTGATGGCGCCAGCCGTCAGGGCTTGCATTATATCGTCATCGCCGGCCAGCGCCGGGCGGTCGAGCTGACCGAAGTGCCGGATGCGGACGACGGCGGTCTGTGCGGCTTTGCCGTCGATGTCACCGCGCGCGAGGAGGCCCGCGCCGAGGTCTTGCGCCACGCCGATGCCCATGCCGAAACCCTCGACAAGCTGTCGACCGCGGTGGCGATTTTCGGCCCCGACAAAACGCTCGACTATCACAACAGCGCGTTTTCACGGCTGTGGCGGCTGGACGACGACTGGCTGGCGGAAAAGCCCCACCATGGCGATGTGCTCGAGGCGATGCGCGATCAGCGCCGGCTGCCGGAAAAGGTCGATTTCCAGGCCTGGAAACGCAGCCAGCTCGCCGCCTATACCGATCTTCTCGAGGGTGCGCAGGAGCTGTGGCACCTGCCCGACGGCTCGACCCTGCGGGTGGTCAGCGAACCCCACCCCTTTGGCGGATTGCTGATGTTTTTCGAAGATGTCACCGACCGGCTGACCTTGGAGCGCTCCTATAACACCCTGATCGCGGTGCAGCGCGAAACCCTCAACAACCTGTGGGAAGGGGTGGCGGTGTTTGGCGGCGATGGCGCGCTGCAATTATATAATGCCGCTTACGGCGCAATCTGGCGGCTTGAGGAAAGCTATCTGGAGGCGGCGCCGCAATTCACCGAGATCGCCGATCATTGCCGCACGCTGTGTCTTGACGAGGACATCTGGAGCCAGGTGCAGGCCATGGTGCTCGGCCATGACGCCGAGCGGACGCCGCGCACCGGCCGGCTGGAGCGCACCGACGGGCGCAGCATCGATTACGCCTGCGTGCCCCTGCCCGACGGGGCGAGCCTGTTTACCTATCTCGATGTCACCGACAGCCTGCATATCGAACGCGCGCTGCGCGAACGCAACGAGGCGCTGGAGGCCGCCGATCAGTTGAAATCGGAATTTATCGCCAATGTCTCCTACGAGTTGCGCACCCCGCTCAACACCATCATCGGCTTTTCGGAAATCCTCGAGCAGGAATATTTCGGCGCCCTTAACGAACGCCAGCGCGACTATGTTGCCGGCTCGCTGGAGGCCTCGCGCCACCTTCTGGCGCTGATCAACGATGTGCTCGATATGGCGACCATCGAGGCCGGCGGCCTGACCCTGGAGCTGTCCGATTTCGATATTCATGCCGCCCTGTCGAGCGTGCTGGGCATGTGCCGCGAGGCCGCCCGCCAGCACTCCCTGGGGCTGGCGCTGGAGTGCGATGCCGGAATTGGCCGTATGGAGGGCGACGAGCGTCGCCTCAAGCAGGCGCTTTACAATCTTTTGTCCAATGCGATCAAATTCACCCCGCCGGGGGGCAATGTGGTTCTGGCGGCGCGCTGCGCCGGCGACCGGGTGGAATTTTCGGTCACCGATGACGGGGTTGGTATTGCGCCCGATGACCAGCCGGCGGTGTTCGACAAGTTCTGGAAAGGCGATGGCGGCCGTCATGGTATGGGCATCGGGCTGGCGCTGGTGCGTAGTTTTGTCGAATTGCACGGCGGGGAGGTGGACTTGCGCTCGGAGCCCGGGGTGGGCACCACGGTGGTTTGCGCTTTGCCGGCTAAAGGCGCACGAGCGCCGGCGCGGGCGTTTTCCTGACCGGAGATGGCCACGCCCGCTTCCAACCCGCAGGCAACCCTTGATTTGCCCGATCTGGCGGCCACCTGCCGGCTGGCGCGTGCGCTGGCGATACGCGCCCGGCGCGGCGACGTGATTGCGCTTGAAGGCGATCTGGGGGCGGGCAAAACCACTATGGCGCGGTTTTTTATTGCCGCCCTGGGGGTTGATGAGGAGGTGGCGAGCCCGACCTTCAGCCTGGTCCAGCGCTATGCGCCGCCGGATTGTGGCGCGCCGGTTTGGCATTTCGATTTTTACCGGTTGAGCGCCGCTGACGAGGCCTTTGAGCTGGGTATCGAGGAGGCCTTTGCCGAGGGCATCAGCCTGATTGAATGGCCCGAACGATTGCCCGGCGTGCTGCCGGATGAGCGACTGGTGCTGGGTCTTGCCCATGGTGCGGGCGAGGGTGAACGCCGGGCGGTTCTGTCGGGCCAGTTGGGAGGTTGTGGCGCGGCGCGGCTGGCGCGCGATGTCGCGCTGTTGTCTTTCCTTGAGGGCGCCGGGTGGGGCGAAGCCCCGGTGATGCCGCTGGCCGGTGATGCCTCGTTTCGCAGCTATTGCCGGGTTGGCCAGGGCGCTCGCAGCGCCATCGTGATGGATGCGCCGCCGGCGCGCGAGGATGTTCGCCCCTTTATCGCCATGGCCGACTGGCTGCGCGGCATCGGGCTATCCAGCCCAAAGATTCTGGCCAGCGATCCGCAAAACGGCTTTTTACTGCTCGAAGACCTTGGCGACGGGCTGTTCGCCCGCCTGATCGCCGCCGGCCAGCCCCCGGGCGAGGAAGCACTTTATCGCGCCGCGGTTGAGGTGCTGGCCCATCTTCAGCGCCGCCAGCCGCCGGCCGGCCTGCCGCTCCACGACGCGGCGGTGCTGCTGGATGGGGTGCGGCTGTTTACCGAGTGGTTCCTGCCGGCGGTCAGCGGCGCGGCGGCTGGCGATGACCTTGAGGCCTCGTTCATCGCCGCCTGGCGGGCGGCCTTGGGGGCTCTCCCGGCGCTGGACCCGGTGGTGGCGCTGCGCGATTATCATGCCGAAAACCTGTTGTGGCTGGACGACCGCGCCGGCCTGGCCCGGGTCGGCCTGCTTGATTTTCAGGATGCCTCGCTAGGCTCGCCGGCCTATGATCTGGTGTCCCTGCTTCAGGATGCCCGGCGCGATGTCGCCCCGGCGCTGGAGGCGGCGATGATCGAGCATTTCCTCAGCCTGCGGCCCGAGCTCGACCCGGCCGGCTTTCGCACCGCCTATGCCCTGCTCGGGGCCCAGCGCAACACCCGGATCATCGGTGTGTTCACCCGGCTGTGGCGGCGCGATGGCAAGGCCGGCTATCTGTCCCTGATCCCGCGGGTGTGGGGCCTGCTGGCGCGCGATCTGGCTCATCCCGCGCTGGCGCCGCTGCGCGCCTGGTTCGATCACTATTGCCCGCCGGCCCGGCGCCGCGCGCCATCCGTCAAGGAGACCCCCCAAGCATGATCATCACCCACGCCATGGTGCTGGCGGCCGGGCTGGGCACGCGGCTGCGGCCGCTGACCGAGCGCCGGCCCAAACCGCTGATCGAGGTTGCCGGGCGCAGCCTGATCGACCGGGCGCTCGATCATCTGGCGGCCGGCGGCATTACCCGCGCGGTGGTCAACGGTCATTATCGCGCCGATCAGTTGCGCGCCCATCTGGCCGCGCGCGACGGTGCGCCGGAGATCGTCTGGTCGGATGAAAGCGCCGCCCTGCTCGATACCGGCGGCGGCGTCGCCAAAGTGCTCGATAAACTGGGTAACGGGCCGTTCGTGGTGGTCAACAGCGATGTCATCTGGCTTGACGGGACGCGCAAGATGCTGGCGCGACTGGCCGAACAATGGGATGATGGGGCGATGGATGCCCTGTTGCTGCTGGTTCCCACGGTGGGCGCGCTGGGCTATGAAGGCCGGGGTGATTTTCTGCTGTCTCCCGATGGCATGGTCGCCCGCCGGCCGGAGCATGAGGTCTCGCCGTTTCTTTATGGCGGGGTGCAACTGGTCCACCCGCGTCTGTTCGCCGATTGCCCCAAGGGCGCCTTTTCCATCAACCTGTTGTGGGACCGGGCGATCGCGGCCGGCCGGCTTTACGGCCTGCGCCACGACGGATTGTGGATGCATGTCGGCACTCCCGAAGGCGTGCAACAGGCGGAGGAGGCGTTAAGGCTGTGATGACAGATAGACTCTGATGACCGGCGCGCCGCATCTTTTTACCATCGCCCCCGGAGTTTCCTTTGTCGATGCCCTGGCCGCCGGTGTGCTGGCCCAATTCGGCGATAATCCCCTGACCCTGGGTCGGGTGGTCATTCTGCTGCCGACCCGGCGCGGCGTGCGCGCCCTGCGCGAGGCCTTTTTGCGCGCCCGCGATGGCCGAGCGCTGCTGCTGCCCGATTTGCGCGCCCTGGGCGATGTCGATGAGGAGGAGCTGAGCCTGAGCGGTGCGGGCGCGCTCGATCTGGCGCCGGAAATCCCGCCGCTGCGCCGCCAGTTTCTGCTCGCCCGGCTGGTGATGCGCTGGAATGACGACTATGCCGACCAACCGGCCCAGGCGGCGGCGCTGGCCGGCGAGCTGGGACGCTTTCTCGATCAGGTGCAGACTGAACAGCTCGATTTTCGAAAGCTTGCTGATCTAGTGCCGCGCGAACATGCCGAGCACTGGAAGATCACCCTGGATTTTCTCGATATTCTGGGCCGATACTGGCCCGAAATTCTCGCCGAGGAAGGTTGCCTGGATGCCTCTGAGCGGCGCAACCGCCTGCTCGCCGCCCAGGCCGAACAATGGCGCGCCAGCCCGCCAATACACCCGGTGATCGCCGCCGGTTCGACCGGCAGCGTGCCGGCCAGCGCCGATTTACTGGCGGTGATCGCCGGGCTGGCGCGCGGCGCGGTGGTGCTGCCCGGGTTCGACCGCGACATGGGCGAGGAAAGCTGGGCGGCGCTGGAGCCTGGCCATCCCCAGTTCACCATGAAACAACTGCTCGAGCGCCTTGGGGTGCATCGCCATGAGGTGCGGCTGTGGCCGGTGCCCGAAACGGCGTCGCTCGCCGCCGCCGACCCGGCGCGCGCCGACATGATCCGCGAGGCGATGCGCCCGCCCGCCACCACCCATTACTGGGCGGCCTACGCCGGGCCGCCGCCGGGCGCGCTGGCCGGCCTGAGTCTAATCGAGGCCCCGGGCCCGCGCGAGGAGGCCGGGGTGATCACCTTGATGATGCGCCGCACCCTGGAGACCCCGGGCGAAACCGCGGCGCTGGTTACCGCCGATCGCGGGCTGGCGCGCCGGGTGGCGGCGGCGCTGGAGCGCTGGAACGTCGCGGTCGATGATTCGGCCGGCACGCCGCTGGGCGAGGCCCCGGCGGCGGTGTTTCTCAAACTGATCGGCGAGATGATCGCCAGCGATTGCGCGCCGGTGGCGCTGCTGGCCGCGCTCAAACATCCGCTGGCGGCGTTCGGGGCGGCGCCGGGGGCGTTTCGCGCCCGGGTGCGGGGGCTGGAAAAAGCGGTGCTGCGCGGCCCCCGCCCGGCCCCCGGCTTTGACGGCCTGCTGGCCGAGGAGATGCCCGGCGAGATGGCCGACTGGCTGGGTGCGCTCAAGACCGCCTGCCAGCCGCTGACCATCTTGATGGCGCGCGAAAACGCCAGCCTTGACACCTTGGCCCGCGCCCATCTGGCGCTGGCCGAACAACTGGCGCGCAGCGCCGACGAGGATGGCGCGGCGCGGCTGTGGGCCGGCGAGGACGGCGCGGTGCTGGCCGATTTTTTTGCCGAGCTGCTCGATGCCGCGCCGCTGATGGCGCCGGTCGCGCCGGGCGATTATCCGGCGCTGCTTGGGGTGCTGATGGCCGGCCGGGTGATGCGCCCGCGCTATGGCCGCCACCCCCGGCTGTTCATCTGGGGGCCGCTCGAGGCCCGGCTGCAACAGGCCGACCTGTTGATCCTGGGCGGGCTCAACGAGGGCAGTTGGCCGCCCGAGACCCCCGGCGATCCGTGGATGAGCCGGCCGATGAAGGCCGCCTTCGGCCTGCCCAGTCCGGAGAGGCGCATCGGCCTGTCGGCTCACGATTTTGCCCAGGCGGTCTGTGCTCCCCGGGTGGCGCTGACCCGTGCGCTCAAAGTTGAGGGCGCGCCCGGCGTGCCGTCGCGCTGGCTGTTGCGGCTGGACAATCTGATTGACGATGGTCTGCCGCGCGACCGGCGCTGGCTGGACTGGCTGGAAGAGCTTGACCGCCCGCCGGCCTATCGCCCGCTCGCCCCGCCCGAGCCGCGCCCGCCGCTTACCCTGCGTCCGCGCCGCCTGTCGGTAACCGCGGTGGAGACCTGGATGCGCGACCCTTACGCGCTTTACGCCCGTCACATCCTCGGCCTGCGCCCGCTCGAGGCGCTCGACGCCGACCCCGGCGCGGCCCAGCGCGGCACTTTCATTCACGAAATTCTCGACCGTTTCGTGCGCGAGCACCCGCGCGAACTGCCCGATGACAGTTATGAAAGGCTGCTGGAGATCGGCCGCCAGGTGTTTGGCGCCAGCCTCACCCGGCCGGCGGTGTGGGCGTTCTGGTGGCCGCGGTTCTGCGCCGTGGCGCGCTGGTTTTTGACCACCGAGGCGGACCGCCGGCAAAGCATCACGCCGCTGGCCACCGAGGTCGCCGGCCGGATCGAGATCGCTGCCGGGGGCGCGCCCTTCACCCTGACCGCCAAGGCCGACCGCATCGACCGGCGGGCCGATGGCCGGCTGGAGATTATCGACTACAAGACCGGCCAGCCGCCAAGCGCACGCCAGCTTCACGCCGGCTATGCGCCGCAACTGCCGCTGGAATCGGTGATCGCCCGGGAAGGCGGCTTTGAAGGCATTGCGCCAGCCGTGGTCGCTGAGCTGGCGTTCTGGCGGCTGAGCGGCGGTGATCCGCCCGGCAAGATCAGGCTGGTTGGCGAGGCAGTGGAGCGACTGACCGACGAGGCCCGGGCCGGCTTGATCGCGCTGATCGAGGCCTTTGATGATGAACGCACCCCGTATCGCGCCCACCCGCGCCCCGAGGTCACCGGCTGGGGCGACTATGACCACCTCGCCCGGGTTCTTGAGTGGGCCGATGGCGTGGAGGATACACGATGACCCGCGAACAACGCCGCGCCGCCGATCCGGCGGTCTCGGCCTGGGTGTCGGCTTCGGCCGGCACCGGCAAGACCCATGTGCTGACCAACCGGGTGTTGCGGCTGTTGCTGGATGGCACGCCGCCGGCGCGGCTGTTGTGCCTGACTTTCACCAAGGCGGCGGCGGCGGAAATGGCCACCCGGGTGTTTGCGGTGCTGGGCGGCTGGGCGCGCTGTAGCCAGGAACAGCTGCTGGCCGCGCTCAGCCGGCTGACCGGCGGCCCGGTGGGTGATGATCAGACCGCCCGGGCGCGCCGCCTGTTCGCCGAGGCGCTGGAGACCCCGGGAGGGCTGAAAATCCAGACCATTCACGCCTTCTGTCAGGGGCTGCTCAACCGGTTTCCGCTGGAAGCCGGGGTGGCGCCGCATTTTCAGGTGCTCGACGAGCGCACCGCCCAGGATTATCTCGCCCAGGCCATGGAGCAGGTGCTGGCCCGCGCCCGCGATGGCGACGAGGGAGGGCTGAGTGCGGCGCTGACGGAAATTTCGCGCCACAGCACCGAGGTGTCGTTTCACGAGCTGATGCGCGAGCTCATGGGCGAGCGCGGCCGGCTGGCGCGAATGATCGAGGGCCATGATGGCGATGCCGGGCGGGCGGTCGCGGCGCTGCGCCGCCGGCTGGGGGTCACAACCGACGAGCCGGAGATTATCGCCGCCGCTTGCGCCGCCGTCGATAACGGGCTGGCCGAGGCGGTCGCCGCGCTGGTCGGCGGCAGCAAGACCGACCGGGAGCGCGGCGCGGCGCTGACCGCCTGGCTGAACGCTGACCCGGAAATGCGCGCCGCCGGCTTTTGGGATTACGCCAAAATATTCCTCGCCAATGAATTGACCACCATCCGCAAGACCCTGATCACCCAGGGGCCAGCGCAAAAACACCCGGCGGCGGCGCAGGCGCTGGCGCGCGAGGCCGAGCGCTTGTGCGCGATCATCGGGGAAATCCGGCTGGCCCGGGTGGCGCGGGCCAGCGCGGCGCTGATCCATTTTGGCGCCGCTTTGCTTGAGGACTACAAGGCTTTAAAGGCCCGCCACGGGGTGCTTGATTATGATGACCTGATCCTGCACAGCCGCGATCTGCTGGCCCGCCCGGGGATTGCTCCCTGGGTGCTTTACAAGCTGGATGGCGGGCTCGATCATATCCTGATCGACGAGGCCCAGGACACCAACCCCGAGCAATGGCAGGTGATCGAGGCGCTGGCCGAGGAGTTTTTCGCCGGCGCGGGGGCGCGCGAGACCCGGCGCACGATTTTCGCGGTGGGCGATGCCAAACAGTCGATCTTCAGTTTTCAGCGCGCCGATCCGGCCGGTTTCGAGCGCAGCCGGCGGCTGTTCCAGCGCCGGGTGGCGGCGGTGCGCGGCGGGTTTTGCGATGTGGTGCTTGATCTGTCGTTTCGCTCCACCCAAACGGTGCTCGAGGCGGTCGACGCGGTGTTCGCCAACGACGCTGCCCGCGCCGGGCTCGATGAAAGCGGCGCGCCGGTGCGCCATGTCGCCCATCGGCTCGGTCATGCCGGGCGGGTCGAGCTGTGGCCGGTGGAAAAACCGGATAAGGATGCCCCCGCCACCCCCTGGCGGCCACCACTGCGCCAGCACGCCGGCGCCGATCCCGAGGCCCGGCTGGCGCGGCGCATCGCCCGGCGAATCAAGCACTGGCTGACCACTGGCGAGCGGCTGGCGGCCCGCGACCGGGCGGTTCGCCCCGGCGACATCATGGTGCTGGTGCGCCGGCGCACCCCCTTTGTCGACGTGCTGGTGCGTGCGCTCAAACAGTTGCGGGTGCCGGTAGCCGGGGCCGATCGCATGGTGCTGGACGAGCAACTGGCGGTGATGGACCTGATGGCCCTGGGCCGTTTTTCGCTGTTGCCCGAGGACGACCTGACCCTGGCGGTGGTGCTCAAGGGCCCCTTTGTCGGCCTCGACGAGGAGGCGCTGTTCGCGCTTGCTCATGGTCGTGACAAAAGCTTGTGGCGCACCCTGGCCGAGCGCGCCGCGCAAACCCCGGCCTATGCTGCAGCCTGGCTGTTTCTGTCCGGCCTGCTGGCCCGGGCCGACTATTGCCCGCCCTATGAATTTTTCGCCCATCTGCTCGAACACGGCGACGGACGTAAAAAGCTGCTCGCCCGGCTGGGTCATGAAGCCAATGACCCGATTGATGAATTTCTCGCCCAGGCGCTGGCCTTCGAGCGGGTCAACCCGCCCTCGCTCCAGGGTTTTCTGCACTGGCTGGAGGCTGGCGAGGCGCAAATCAAGCGCGACATGGAGCAGGGCCGCAACGAGGTGCGGGTGATGACGGTCCATGGCGCCAAGGGCCTGCAAGCGCCGATCGTGATCCTGCCCGACACCTGCCAGGTTCCCGAAAAGATGCCGCGCAGCTTGTGGCTGGAGGGTGACGGCGCGCCGCTGCTGGCCTGGCCGCCGGGGGCGCAAAACCGGGTCGGCCCCTGCGCCCAGGTGCATGAGAGCCGGCGCCGCGCGCGCGACGAGGAATATCGCCGGCTGCTCTATGTCGCGCTGACCCGGGCCGAGGACCGGCTCTATATCACCGGCTGGGACACCAAAAACAAACGCCCCGCGGGCTGCTGGTACAATCTGATCGAGGCCGGCCTGAAGGGGTTGCCCGGGGCAGCGGCGGACGATCCGGAATTTGGCGAGGTCTGGCGCCTCGAGGGTGCGCAAAGCACCTCTGCGAAAAGCGATCAGCAGGCCGAGACGGTGCCGCCGACCGAAGCGCCGCTTCCCGATTGGGCCGGTCGGGAAGCGCCCGAGGAGCCGCGCCCCTCCCGGCCGCTCAACCCCAGCCGGCCGGACGAGGCCGAGCCGGCGGCGCGCAGCCCGCTGTATCCCCCGGGCGAGGCGCGGTTCCATCGTGGCCGGCTGATCCATCGCCTGTTGCAAAGTCTGCCCGACCTTCCCCACGAGGCCCGCGCCGAGGCCGCCCGGCGGTTTCTCGCCCAACCGGTCCATGGCCTGACGCAAGGCGACATTGCGCCGCTGGTGGCCGAGGTGATGGCGGTGCTGGACGATGACACTTTCGCGCCGCTGTTCGGGCCGCACAGCCGGGCCGAGGCGCCGCTGGTCGGCATCGCCGGCGGGATGGTTGTCTCGGGTCAGGTTGACCGGCTGGCGGTCGGTGAGCGTGAGGTGCTGGTGGTCGACTATAAGACCAATCGTCCGCCGCCGGCCACGCCCGAGCAAACCCCGGCGGTCTATCTGCGCCAGATGGCCGCCTATCGCGATATTCTGCGCCAGATCTATCCCAAGCATGGGGTGCGCTGCGCCCTGTTGTGGACCGACGAGGCGCGGCTGATGCCGCTTGAGGACCAGCTGCTGGACAGTGTCAGCGCCATGACCTAGAATCCTTTCTTTGTGGCCGGAATGGAGCAGCTTTACCATGGCCGTGTGGCGGGTCATCGGGTGGGTGTTTCTGGTGTTGGCGCTGATCGCCTTCGGCGCCGAGGGGGTAAGCTCCCTGTCGGTCGGGCATTATCGTCTTCTCACCCTGGGCCAGGTGTGGTTCTGGCTGTCTCCCGGCAGTCTCAATCTCGCCCAGGCGGTGGTCCAGCGCTATCTGCTCGCCGCGCTGTGGGACCCGGTGATCGTCACCATACTGCTTGGCCCCGCTTGGGCGCCGCCGCTGTTGATCAGTCTGTTGTGCTTTGTCGCCGGGCCGCGGCGGCGCCGGCGTATGTTCTTCAAGCGACGCCGATAGCCGCCACCCCTTCGCAGCCATGGTAAAAGCCGTTTGAAAAGGCTACGCCGCCGGTAATATCTTCCAGTTGGGCCAGCGCCTCGTCTGCTGCCAGCGCGCCCTCGGCAACGCGGCGAAACAGCGCTGCCACCGCCACCATGTCGCAGTCCTGCGGCCACAGCCGGAAGCGGGTCACGCCCAGGGCCTGCAAATCGGCCAGCTCGCCGATCAGGTTGCAATAGCTGTGCGACTGGGTCTGCACCCCGTTGACGGTCAGAAAGGCTTCATGATCGAGGGTGTCGAGTGCCAGTCCGTCGCGGTCCTCGGCGCAGACATAGCGGCAGGAATCCTTGGACAGGCCATGGGCCCGGGCATGATAGCAGCGCGCCGAGATCGCCAGCGGCAGCCGCCCGAACACCTGGACCTCGAGGTCGGCCGGCGGATCGGCGGCCAGTGCGGTGATCGCCTCGCGCGCCAGTTCGGCCGGCAAGCACACCCGCTGCGCGCCGCGCCGCGCCAGCACCGCCAGGGTGGCCTCATTATAGACATTGATCGTCGGGCCGATGACATGGCGGCGGCCCTCCAAGAGGGCGACAGCGGCCATGTCGTTGGCCTCAACCATGAAATCCGCCCCCGTGGTCTCGACCAGTTCGGCCCGTTCCGGCCCGCTCATCACCAGCGACAGGGTGCTGATAATCACCTCCTTGCCGGCGTCGGTCAGCCGCTCGATCACCTCGGGCAGCACCGGGGCGTAAAACGGAGTGCGCTTGGAACACACGGTCTCGCCGACATAGACGGTGTCCACCGGCGCTTCATCGGCGATGCGGAAATAGAAATCGCGCCAGTCGTCGACCGGCCAGTTATATTGTACCGGCCCCAAAGCAAGCGATGGGGCAAGACGGGACGGGGCGCTCATCGCCAAACCTTTTTCATCGCCAGGCCTTTTGATAGGCGCCCTGGGTTTCCTGACCGCCTTCGCTGATTGCGCTAAGGTCGTCAAGGTCGGCCGTTTCGCCGGCGGCGGCGGCATCGATGGCCCGGCGAAAGGCGCGCACCACGGCGGCGACATAGGCCTTGCCGCGTTGGCGGCCCTCGATCTTGAGCGCGCTAACCCCGGCGGCCATCAACTCGGGCAGGATATGGGCGACATTCAGGCTGGTCGGCTCCTCGAACAGATAGGAGGCCTTGCCGAGCGCCCGGAAGCGTCCCTTGCACAAGGTGGGATAGCCCGCCTGTTCGCCCTCGCCAAAGGCATTGATGGTGAAATCACCCAGCCGCGAGACCAGCCGGTCGCCCTCGTCAACATAGCGGACATGACTGGCCGGCGAGCACACCCCGGCAATATTGGGCGAGCGGCCGGTGGCGTAGGACGACAGCGAACAGCGCCCCTCGGCCATGACGCACAGCCCGCCAAAGGCGAAAATCTCGGTTTCCACCGCGATCTCGCGGTTGAGTGCGGCGATCTGCTCGACGGTCAGCACCCGCGGCAGCACCACCCGCTTGATCCCGAAGGCCTGATGGTAAAAGCCGATGGCCTCGGGGTTGGCCGCCGAGGCCTGAACCGACAGATGGCGGCGCAGCTCGGGATAGCGCCGGGCGGCATAGTCGGCTAGGCCGATGTCGGCGAGGATCACCGCATCGACCCCCAACGCTGCCGCATCGTCAACCGCGCGGTGCCACGGGCCGGGATCGCCGGCGCGCGGGTAGGTGTTGATGGCGAGCAGAACCCGGGCGCCGCGCTCATGGGCATAGGCCAGCCCGTCGCGCAATTCCTCGCGGCTGAAGTTGAGCCCGGGAAAATTGCGGGCATTGGTTTCGTCGCGAAAACCAGCATAGACCGCATCGCCGCCGGCATCCACCGCGGCGCGCAGGGCGGCCGGGGTACCGGCCGGGCAGATCAGCTCCAGCGCCTGAGTCATAAGTGCACCTGTGTCATGATCGCGCCGGGGTTGAGGGCCGCGCCGTTGAGGGCCGTGCGGCGGGGCGGCGGCGCACGGCGCGCGATAGGCTGGCGACTTTTTCCTCCAACTCGCGCAGGCGGCGCGCCTGGGCGGCATTGCGGCGCAGCGCCGGCTCGAGAATGGCGGCGCGCAGGGTGGCGGCGTCGTGCTGGGCGCGGTCCATCATCCCGCCCAGGCCGCGGGCGAGGCGCGCCAGCGGGCGCTGCAACGGCCCGGTAGGGGCCAGAAAATCGGCAATCAGGTCGATATCCTCGCCATCCACCGCATTGCGCAGGGCAACCACCGCCTCGGTGTCGCCCTCGATCGCCAGATCACGCGAGAAAAACAGCGCATCACCGTCGATCCGCCCTTCGAGCAGGGCAATCAGCATCAACAGCCCGCCGCGGACGATCGCCTGGGCCTCTTGTCCGCTGTCATCATCGATCAGCGTCAGGTATGGCCGCTCCGGACCGGTGATCAGCAAAAAGCGAAACGGCAGATCGAGCGGGTCGATGATGAACCGGGGATAGTCCAGCGCCGCCAGCCGCTCGAACACCGCCGGATGACGCCGAACCATGGCCGCCATGGCGGCGTCAAGCGCGGGCTGCAACAGCCGGGGCGACAGCGGGCGCATCATCAAGCCCACAAATAAAATAGGGGAAAACGGCGGTGAAAAATCGGCAGATTTAGTCATGGGATATGACTATCGCGTTCCGGCCGTGGCCGCAAGTCAATCGTCCATTTTGAGGGCGGAGATGAAGGCTTCCTGGGGGATCTGCACCTTGCCGACCTGGCGCATGCGCTTTTTGCCTTCCTTCTGCTTCTCCAGCAATTTGCGTTTGCGCGATACATCGCCGCCATAGCATTTGGCAGTGACGTCCTTGCGCAGGGCGCGCAGGGTCTCGCGGGCGATCACCTTGCCACCGATCGCCGCCTGAATGGCGATCTGGAACATCTGGCGCGGGATCAGCTCCTTGAGTTTTTCGCACATCGCCCGGCCGCGCCCCTGGGCGCGCGAGCGATGAACGATGATCGACAGCGAATCGACCACATCACCGTTCACCAGCACCCCCATCTTGACCAGATCGCCGGTCTCATAGCCGTCGAGATGATAATCGAAGCTGGCGTAGCCGCGACTGACCGATTTCAGCCGGTCGTAAAAATCGAACACCACCTCGTTGAGCGGCAGGCGATAGACGATCATCGCCCGGCTGCCGGCGTAGGTCAGCTCCTTTTGCACCCCGCGGCGCTCCTCGCACAGCTTGAGGATGGCGCCGAGATAGTCGTCGGGCACAAAGATGGTGGCCTCGATCCACGGCTCCTCGATATGGTCGATCCTGACCGGGTCGGGCATGTCGGCCGGGTTGTGCAGTTCGGTCATGGTGCCGTCGTTAAGAAAAATCCTGTAGACCACACTGGGGGCGGTGGTAATCAGATCGAGGCCGAACTCGCGCACCAGCCGCTCCTGGATGATCTCCAGATGCAAAAGGCCGAGAAAACCGCAGCGAAAGCCAAAGCCGAGAGCGGCCGAGGTTTCGGGCTCGAACTCGAAACTGGCGTCATTGAGGCGCAGCCGGGCCAGACTTTCGCGCAAGTGGTCGAAATCGGCGGCATCGATCGGAAACAACCCGCAAAACACTACCGGCTGCGAGGGCTTGAAACCGGGCAGGGCGGCATCGGCCGGGCGGCGCTCGAGGGTGATGGTATCGCCGACATGGGTGTCGGCGACCTCCTTGATGGCGACAGTGATAAAGCCGATCTCGCCAGGGCCCAGGGCCTCGACCACGCTCGGCTTGGGGGTGAACACGCCGACCCGCTCGACTGTATGAAGGGTGCCGGCGGCCATCATCTTGATGCGCTGGCCCTTGCGCAGTTCGCCGTCGATCACCCGCACCAGGATCATCACCCCCAGATAGGCGTCATACCAGCTGTCGACCAGTAGTGCCTTGAGCGGCGCCTCCCGGTCGCCGCGTGGTGCGGGCAGGCGGGCGACCAGCGCCTCGAGCACCTCGCCGACCCCGGCCCCGGTCTTGGCCGACACCTCGATGGCCTCGCTCGCGTCCAGGCCGATGACATCCTCGATCTGGCGGCGCACCCGGTCGGGTTCAGCGGCTGGCAGGTCGATCTTGTTGAGCACCGGCACAATCTCGTGGTCGTTGTCGATTGCCTGATAGACATTGGCCAGGGTCTGGGCCTCGACCCCCTGGCTGGCGTCGACCACCAGCAGCGAGCCCTCGCAGGCGGCCAGCGAGCGCGAGACCTCATAGGCGAAATCGACATGGCCGGGGGTGTCCATCAGATTAAGGACATAGTTCTGGCCGTCGCGGGCAGTGTAATCAAGACGCACGGTCTGCGCCTTGATGGTGATGCCGCGCTCGCGTTCGATGTCCATGGAATCGAGCACCTGCTCGTGCATTTCGCGCGCGCTGAGCCCGCCGCACAGCTGGATCATGCGGTCGGCCAAGGTTGATTTGCCATGATCGATATGAGCGATGATGGCAAAATTACGAATCCGGGCGCAGTCGGTCATGGCCGCGCTTTTACACCGGCCGGCCAAGCCTGCCAAGCCTGCTGTCTAGGGATCCGACATCAATTGGCTCGAGGGCGCCTGCTTATGGGCCAGAATGCGCTGCACCCGCAATTCGCCCGAGCGCAGCAGCTTGGCCCGCCGGGTCCACATTTCAGCCTCGCGCAGCAACACATCAACCAGCGCCAGCCCCTCCTTGCCGCGCTTGATCAGCTTGGCGACAATCTGGTCGGCGTCGGCCCAGGAGCGGCTGATCAGATGGGCGTAATGCTCCGAGACGTCCTCGTTGACACGAATGCCCAGCCGCACGCTTTCCAGATCGGCGACCAGGCTTTCAAGAGTTGCCGGATGAGGCTCGACCGGTTCATGGGCGCACCAGTCGGCAAAGGCCGGGCTGGCGGCGGCCTGGTCGTTGGCAGCGACATAATCGGTGATCAGGAACAGGCCATTGTCTTTCAGGCTGGATTCAATCTGGCCGAAAAGGGTGCGTTTATCTCTGATCGTAAACAGCGATTCCTTGGCCAGCGCGCGGTCAAAATGGCGCTCAAACGCGGTGGGCTTGTCGAAATCATAGTGTTTGACCGGGGCTTTTTTCGTCAGGCCGGCCATGACCGACAGCTCGTTGCCGGCGGCCGCCAACTCGGGGTCATGTTCATAACCGGTGATCCATATGCCGTAAGTCTGAGCGATGGCGCGCGCCGGCCCGCCCAGTCCGGCGCCGATATCGACCATGCTTTTCTCCGGCGTCAGCACCAGGAGCTTGACCATATTGATGACATGGTCCGGTCCGCCGGGGCCGCAAAAGCCATCTCCCCAGACAAGCTGGGAGATTTCCGCGCGCGCGGCGTCCCAGGGCATATCGGGCCGGGTGATCTTTTCCGCCGCCTGCGCTCGCGCTTCCTGGACAAGCTGTGATGGCCGGGAGGAGGCGGTCTCTTTGGGGCCGGCCGCCAGATCGGACGGATCATAGCCATTCCACCAAGCTTTCAACTTAAGCGAAAGCGGAAGTTTTTCATCCCCTTTTTTATTTTGTGGCTTTTCTGAGGCCATGCCGCGTTCCTTCCCCGTTTGCGACAATAGTTTTTTATGTTTCGTTTTGCAGGTCTCGGGTTAGCGTTTTCAGCACGAACGTCACCGATTGGTCGCTGACGTCAAAATTTAGCGCCACCATGCCAGGTTCGCACCGGATCACGGCACCGCTGATCTGGCCAATCTCCGAATGAATGAGAGTTGCCGGCGCGCCCAGGGCGGGAGTCGCCTCGGTGCGCAGCTGTACGCCGCTTGAGGACAGATCTTCGATGATGCAGTCAAAGCGCGCGCCCTCCACTGCCAGGACCGCTGGATCAGGGTGCGGGCGAAAGCGCTGATGGCCCCGGGATTCATGGCGCTTGGGGGCCTCCTGGCGGCGGTCAGGCCGCGTCATGGGTTTTCGGCCACGCAGCGCGGCGAAAAACTGCCTGAGAACCACAATTATTATACCCCTTTTATTGTTCGCCTGGCAGGGACTTCAAACTGGGGGTTATTCTAGGACGACAGGGTAAACAAAAGATTAGGTTCTGTTCGGGCCCTTGCATCAGCCGCGCAGGCGGCCACCGGTTTTCTTTTCCACGGCAGCGATGATGCGGGCGCTGATCGCCTCGATCTCGGCGTCGGTCAGGGTCTTGTCGCGCGGCCGCAGGCGCACGGTGATCGCCAGCGCCTTCTTGTCGGCCGCGAGCCGGTCGCCCTGATAGACATCAAACACGCTGATATGTTCGATCAGCGCCTTGTCGGCGCCGCGGGCGGCGCGCAGCACGTCCTGAGCCTCGACGGCGCGATCGACCACGAAGGAGAAATCGCGCTCGACCGCCGGCAGGTCGGACACCGTCAGCGCCGGGCGGGTGCGTCCGGCCTTGGCGCGGGTGCGCGGCAGATGGTCGAGAAAGACTTCGAAAGCGACCAGTGGCCCTTCGACATCCATCGCCTTGAGCACCCCGGGGTGGACCTCGCCAAACACGGCGAGCACGGTCCTGGGGCCCAGCTTGAGGGCGCCTGAGCGGCCGGGGTGATACCAGCCGGGGGCCTGGCGGGCGACCTGGAGGTTGTCGGTCGGCGCGCCGCAGGCGGCCAGCACGGCCAGCGCGTCGGCCTTGGCGTCGAAGGCGTCAGCCGGGCGCACGCCGCCCGCCCAGTGGCGCGGGCCGGCGGCCCCGCGCCGCACTCCGGCGGCAATGAAACTCTGGCCCTCGGGGCTGTCGTCGACATAGGCCGGGCCGCTCTCGAAAAGCGCGACAGTGCCCTCGCCGCGGCTGACATTGCGGCCTGCTGCTGCAATCAGATTGGGCAACAGCCCGGGGCGCATGACGTCAAGCTCGGAGCTGATCGGATTGACCAGGCGCAGACTGTCGGGCACATCGCCGAACAGGGCGGCGTGGCGCGAGGAGGTGAACGACCAAGTCACCGCCTCGGTCATGCCGCGGGCCGCGAGCACCCGCCCGGCCAGCCGGCGCTGGCGCTGGCGGGCGTCGATCGCCGGGCGGGCGACCACCGCCGGGCGGGGCAATGGCGTTGCGGGGATTTTGTCATAGCCGTGAATGCGCAGCACTTCCTCGATGAGGTCGGCTTCGCCATCGATATCGCAGCGCCAGCTTGGGGTGCGGGTGTGGATGGTCTGGCTATCAATCTCGGTCTCAAAGCCCAGCGCGCCGAGAATGCGCGCCGCTTCGCTGGCCGTCAGCGCGATACCGCCCAGGCGTTCAAGACGGGCTAGGCGCAAGCTGACCTCCCTGGTTCCCGTTGGCGGCGCGCCGGCGATCACCGGCGCGCTGGCCTTACCGCCGCACAGCTCGAGGATCAGCCGGGTGGCGTCCTCCAGGCCGGGGAGGGTGTCGGCGGGATCGACACCGCGCTCGAAGCGATAGCGCGCGTCCGATTCGATGCCCAGGGCGCGCCCGGTCATGGCGATGGTCACCGGGTCGAACAGGGCGGCCTCGAGGAACAGGTTGCGGGTGTCTTGGGAACAGCCCGAGGATATCCCGCCGATTACCCCGCCCAGGCCCAGCACGCCGCGCTCGTCGGCGATCACACACATGGTGTCATCGACCGCATAGTCGTTGTTGTCGAGGGCGGCAAAATGCTCTCCCGGCCGGCCGAAGCGGACATGGATGTCGCCCGACAGCTTGTCGGCGTCATAGACATGAAGCGGGCGGGCGCGGTCATAGGTGAACAGATTGGTGATGTCGACCAGCGCCGAGATCGGCCGTAGGCCGATGGCCAGCAGCTTGCGCTTGAGCCAGTCGGGGCTTTCGCCATTTTTCACCCCGCGAATATAGCGCCCGGCGAACAGCGGGCAGGTCGCCGCCGCTTTGGACGAAAAATCAAGATGGACCCCCAGCGGGCTTGTAAAATCGCCGGCCACCGGCGATGAGGTCAGCGGTTTGAGCGCGCCCAGCCCGGCGGCGGCCAGGTCGCGGGCAATGCCGCGCACCCCGAGGCAGTCCTGGCGGTTGGGGGTGATGGCGATTTCAATCACCGGGTCGTCGAGCCCGACGACTTGCGCGAAAGGCGCGCCCACCGGGGCGTCGTCGGGCAGCTCGATAATGCCCTCATGCTGGTCCGACAGGCCCATTTCGCGCTCGGAGCACAACATGCCGTTCGATGCAACGCCGCGGATGGTCGCCGGCTTCAGTTTCATGCCGGTGCCCGGCACGGTCAGTCCCGATGCCGCGAACACCCCTTTCATGCCGCTATGCGCATTGGGCGCGCCGCACACCACCTGAACAGTATCCGTGCCGGTATCGACCTGACACACCTTCAGCTTGTCGGCATTGGGATGGGGGGCGGCCTCGATCACATGGGCGACGATGAAGGGGGCGAGGGCGGCGGCACGATCGGTGATCTCCTCGACCTCGAGGCCAACCGCGGTCAGGGTGTCGGCGATGGTTGCCAGATCGGCCTCGGTCGACAGGTGCTCCTTGAGCCAGGACAGGGTGAATTTCATCGGCTGAGCCCTCCGCCCAGGGTGGGCACATCGAGCGCGGCAAAACCGTAGTGGCGCAGCCAGCGCAAATCGCTATCGAAAAAGGCGCGCAAGTCGGGAATGCCATATTTGAGCATGGCGATGCGGTCGATCCCCATGCCGAAAGCGAAGCCCTGGTATTCTTCCGGGTCGATGCCGACATGGGCCAGCACCCGCGGGTTGACCATGCCGCAGCCAAGAATTTCCAGCCAGTCGTCGCCCTCGCCGATGCGCAGCGCACCGCCGGTGCGCGAACAGCCGATGTCAACCTCGGCCGAGGGCTCGGTGAAGGGGAAATAGCTGGGGCGAAAGCGCATCTTGACGTGGTCGATTTCGAAAAACGCCTTGGCGAAGGCCTCCAGACAGCCTTTCAGATGGCCCATATGGGTCGATTTGTCGATCCACAGGCCCTCGACCTGATGGAACATCGGGGTGTGGGTCTGATCGGAATCGCAGCGAAAGGTGCGCCCCGGGGCGATGATGCGGATCGGCGGCTTGTGCTTGAGCATGGTGCGGATCTGCACCGGCGAGGTGTGGGTGCGCAGCACCTTGCGCTCGCCGTCGCCGTCGGGCGGCAGATAAAAGGTGTCGTGCATCTGGCGCGCCGGGTGCTCGGGCGGAATGTTGAGGGCGGTGAAATTATAGAAATCTTCCTCAATATCCGGCCCCTCGGCGACGCTAAAGCCCATATCGGCGAAAATTTCGGTGATCTCATCAATCACCTGGCTGACCGGATGAACGCGGCCCGCCGCCTCATCACGCGCCGGCAGGGTGATGTCCTGGGTCTCGCTGGCCAGCCGGGCTTCCAGGGCGCGCGCCTCGAGCGCTTCGCGGGCCTGGGCGAGGGCCTCGCCCAGCCGGGCCTTCAGGCCGTTGAGCGCCGGGCCGGCGGTCTTGCGCTCTTGCGGCGACATCGCGCCCAGGCTGCGCATCAGGCCGGTGAGCACGCCCTTCTTGCCGAGCAGCCGGATGCGGATCGCCTCCAGCGCATCGTTGTCGGCGGCGGCGGCGATGTCGGCGAGCGCGGTTTGTTCAAGCTGGTCCAGATTCTGCATGGCGTGTTCCCACAAAACAAAAGGGGGCCGTTGGGTGGGCCCCCTTTTTCATGTCATGACTGTTTTTGCCAAGGGGCCGGTCAGGCGGCCTTGGCCAGCGCGTTTTGCGCCTCGACGGCCAGGGCCTTGAAGGCCTCGGGCTCCCGTACGGCGAGATCGGCAAGCACCTTGCGATCAACCTCGATGCCCGAGAGCTTGAGGCCGTTCATAAATCGGGCGTAGGTCAGGCCATGCTCGCGCGCGGCGGCATTGATGCGCTGGATCCACAGGGCGCGGAAACTGCGCTTGCGGGCGCGCCGGTCGCGATAGGCGTATTGCAGGCCTTTTTCGACCGCCTGCACCGCGGTGCGAAAGGTGTTTTTGCGCCGGCCGCGGTATCCCTTGGCCTGCTTGATGACTTTTCTGTGCCGGGCGTGGGTGGTGACGCCCCGTTTAACGCGTGACATGGGCGTCTCCTCAAGCGTAGGGGATGAATTTTTTCACGATCCGGGCGTCCTGATCGGACATGATCGTGGTGCCCCGCTGGTTGCGGATCTGTTTGTTGGTGCGTTTGATCATGCCGTGCTGTTTGCCGGCCTGGTTCATCCGCACCTTGCCGCTCGCGGTCAGGCGAAAACGCTTTTTGGCGCCGCTTTTGCTTTTTAACTTGGGCATTTGCTTCCCTCTTGTTGGTTGAAGCTTCTGGACGAACACGGCATGCCCTTTACCCGCCGGCCCGTCCGGGAAAGAGGGGGTTATACGCGTTTGGCCCGGCGATGGCAAGCGGACTATTCGGTCACCGTGAGCCGGTAGTCGGGGGTGGGGTTGAGCGGGCAGGAATAGCGATAATTCCCCGGCTTGAGGGTGACCGCATAATCCCGGGTGGCGCCGGGGGACAGCCCGCCGCCCGACACCGAGGGCAGCCGCACCCGGCCGGCCAGCCCGTCGCCGCGCAGCCAGAAACCCAGGTCATAGGGCACGTCGCGGTTGGTGATGCGGAAAATATAGTCGCCCGCCTTCAGGGTCAATACCTTGGCGGCGGCCAGCCGCGCCGCGCCGGTCTCCCGGTTGATCGCCGTGCATTCCCGGGCGCTGGTGCTGGCAAAGCCATGGTCGGTGCCGCCCTCGGGCTCGAGAAACTGGCAGGCGGTCTGGGTCAGGGTGATGACGGTCGGCTCGCCGGCCCGCGCGCCGGCGGCCGAAACAGCAAGGAGCGCGCCCAGAATGGGGGTGACGACGGTTTGTTTCATGGGGTTCATCTCCACTGTTGCGGTTCCAAGACTATGGCGGTAAAGGCCCGGCCGGACCAGTCCGGCTCACGATGCTGTGAAAAGCTTTGAAGGTTTTGCCTCCCGTTAACCTTCGCCGCCTAGACTTAGGCTAGGTTTCCGAGGAGTTTGACATGCGCAAGGTTCTGGTTCTGCTGGCTGTTCTGACGCCGCAGATCATGGCGGCCGGCAGCCCGGCTGGGGCCGGCGAGCCGGCGTTCTGGCGGGCGCGCAGCGCCACCGCCACGCTTTACATCTTCGGCTCGATCCATGTGCTGGACAAGGACACCAAATGGCTGATCCCGCAGGTCAAAAAGGCCTTTCGGGACGCCGACGCGCTGATTTTGGAGCATGACGCCAGTGCCCCGCCGGGCCAGGTGGCGGCGATGACCGCCTCGCGGGCGGCCTATTACAACCCGGGGGTCAGCCTGCAAAGTGAGCTTGAGCCGGGGCTTTACAAGCGGGTGGAAAAACTGGCGCGCAAGCTTAATCTGTCGATGAACTATCTTGATGAATTCAAGCCCTGGTACGTCAGCCGGATTCTGGCCGCCGCCTATTACAAGGATCCCACCTATATCTCGAAATATGGCGTCGACTGGTATTTTCTCGAGCAGGCCAAAGAGATGAAAAAACCGGTGCTTGGCCTGGAGCATATCGAACATCAGCTTGACGTGCTGTCGGGCCAGTCGGGCGATTATGGCGCGGCGCGGCTGGCCGAAATGCTCGACCATCTCGATGGCCGAAAAAACGAGATCACCCGCCTGATCGCTGCCTGGCGGGCCGGCGATCAGCCGGTGCTGGAGGCCCTGACGGTCGAGAAATTCAAGAACGATCCGAAGTTCTATCGCGCGCTACTGGTCGAGCGCAACCGGCGCTGGGTGCGCAAGATCCGCAACTGGCTCTATGATGACAAGAGCTATTTCCTGGTCGCCGGCGCGGCTCATTTCGTCGGCCCGAACAGCGTTATCCGGCTGTTGCGCGCCAAGGGGGTCATCGTTGAACGGCTGGCGCCAAAGGGCGCCGCCCCCCACAACACCGCGGGCGCGCCGCACAAAATCGCGGCGCGATAGCCTAGAAAGTCAGCGCGGGGCGAGCACCATCATCATCTGGCGGCCTTCGACCTTGGGGTGCTGCTCGACCTTGGCGACCTCGTCCAACTCTTCCTGAACCCGGCGCAGCACATTCAGGCCAAGCTCCTGGTGGGCCATTTCGCGGCCACGAAACCGCATGGTCACCTTGACCTTGTCGCCGGCTTCCAGAAAACGCAGCATGGCGCGCATCTTGACCTGATAGTCGTGGGTCTCGATGCCGGGACGCATCTTGATTTCCTTGACCTCTATGGTCTTTTGCTTCTTGCGCGCCTCATTGGCCTTTTTCTGGGCCTCATATTTATATTTGCCATAGTCGAGAATCTTGCAGACCGGGGGATCGACATTGGGCGAAATCTCGACCAAATCCAACCCGGCCTCCTCAGCCTGCGCCAGCGCATCCTCCAGTGTGACGACTCCGTGGTTCTCGCCATCTTCATCGATCAGGCGCACGCGGGGCGCCGTGATGATCTTGTTGACGCGCGGCCCCTTGCGGGGCGGCGGCGCCGCAACTCTTGGTCTTCTTATCTAAAACTCCTGTTCATGTTTCCACCCGAAGCGTCCCGCCGTCATGCCGGGGCGCGCGCTTCCCGGCCTAGTCTATTCACCGCGTCGTCAAGCGCAAGGCTTTCTTGGTTTTTGGCTCCCAGCCGACGGATCGACACCGTGCCGTTCTCGGCCTCGCGCGCGCCGACGACCAGCAGGGCGGGGATTTTGGCGAGCGAATGTTCGCGCACCTTGTAATTGATTTTTTCATTGCGCAAATCGAGCCCGGCGCGCAAGCCGGCGGCGCGCAGACGCTCAAAAACCTGACGGGCATAATCGTCGCCCTGCGAGGTGATGGTGGCGACCACCGCCTGGGTCGGGCTCAGCCACAGTGGCAGATGACCGGCGTGATGTTCCAGGGTGATGCCCAGAAAACGTTCGATCGAGCCCAGAATTGCCCGGTGCAGCATCACCGGGTGATGTTTTTCGCCGTCTTCACCGACATAAAAGGCGCCCAGCCGCTGCGGCAGGTTCATGTCGACCTGCAGGGTGCCGCACTGCCAGTCGCGGCCGATGGCGTCGCGCAGCACGAACTCCAGCTTGGGGCCGTAGAACGCGCCCTCGCCGGGATTATAGGTATAGTCATAGCCCAGCGCCTCAAGGGCGCCTTGCAGCGAGCTTTCCAGCACATCCCAGACTTCGTTGGAGCCGATGCGCTTTTCCGGCCGGTCGGCGAACTTGATGCGAATGTCATCAAAGCCGAAATCACGATAGGTGGTCATCACGAACTCGATCACCTTCTGGCATTCGGCCTCCATCTGCTCGGAGGTGCAGAACACATGGGCGTCGTCCTGGGTGAACTCGCGCACCCGCATCAGCCCATGCAGCGCGCCCGAGGGCTCATAACGGTTGACCTGGCCGAACTCGGCGATCCTTAGCGGCAGGTCGCGGTAGCTTTTGGTGCCCTGTTTGTAGACCTGAATGCCGCCGGGGCAGTTCATCGGCTTGAGCGCGAAGATGCGTTCGTCCTCGGTCTGGGTGGTGTACATATGTTCGCGGAAGGTCTCCCAGTGGCCCGAGCGCTCCCACAGGCTGCGGTCCATCACCGTGGGGGTGGAAATTTCCTGATAGCCGGCGGCCTGCTGGCGCCGGCGCATATAGTCGACCAGGGTGCGAAACAGCGTCCAGCCCTTGTCGTGCCAGAACACCGCGCCCGGCGCCTCCTCCTGAAAATGATAGAGGTTCATCTCGCGGCCGAGCCGGAGGTGGTCGCGCTTTTCGGCTTCTTCCAGCCGGCGCAGATAGGCTCGAAGCTCCTTGGGATCGCGCCAGGCGGTGCCATAGATGCGTTGCAGCATCTCGTTACGCGAATCGCCGCGCCAATAGGCCCCGGCCAGTTTCATCAGTTTGAACGCCTTGCCCAGCTTGCCGGTCGAGGACAGATGCGGGCCGCGGCACAGATCGACGAAATCGCCCTGGCGATAAAGGGTGATTTCCTGGTCGCCGGGGATCGCCTCGATGATCTCGGCCTTGTAATGCTCGCCGATGCGTTTGAAGAAATCGATCGCCTTGTTGCGGTCCCACAGCTCGCGGGTGATCGGCTCATCGCGGGCGACGATCTCGCGCATGCGCTCCTCAATGCGCTCGAGGTCTTCCGGCTTGAACGGCTCGGCGCGCGAGAAATCATAATAAAAGCCGTTTTCGATCGCCGGGCCGATGGTCACCTGCACCTCGGGGAACAATTCTTTGACCGCCTCGGCCATGACATGGGCGGCGTCGTGGCGCAGCAGCTCCAGGGCGTCGTCGTCACGGGCGGTAACCAGGGCGACATCGGCGTCGGCGGTGATCGGCCTGGACAAATCGCGCAATTCGCCATCCACCCGAATGGCCAGCGCCGCCCTGGCCAGCCCGGGGCCGATGTCGGCGGCCAGCGCCGCGCCAGTCACCGGCCCGTCGAAGGCGCGGGTGCTGGTGTCGGGCAGGCGCAGGGTGACTTTTCGGGCGGTCGGGCTGTCGGTCATGGGTCTGTCTCGCCGGTTTTGTGCCAAGTCTGAAACTAAAGCCGGAAAGTATTAGGATTTGCTTGACTGTCAAGCACGCACTCGCTGAAGGGGTGATTCCGCCGTTCGCCGGTGATAAGCTCGCTGCCATGAGCAAGCCTGAAACAGTGACCCGGCCGGGGGGCGGCGCGATTGCCTATCACGCGCTGGAGGGGGCCGGCCCGGGGGTGATATTCCTGGGCGGCTTCATGTCCGACATGACCGGCACCAAGGCGCTGGCGCTGGAGGAGCACTGCCGGCGGCGGGGCCGGGCCTTTGTGCGTTTCGATTATGCCGGCCATGGCGCCTCCTCGGGGGCCTTTGTCGAGGGCACCATCGGGGGCTGGCGCGATGATGCGCTGGCGGTGCTGGACGCGGTGACCGAGGGCCCGCAAATTCTGGTTGGCTCGAGCATGGGCGGCTGGCTGGCGCTGCTGGTGGCGCTGGCCCGGCCCGAACGGGTGGCCGGGCTGATCGGCCTGGCCGCGGCGGCCGATTTCACCCAAGACATGATGTGGGAGCGCTATTGCGCCGAGGTGCGCCAGACCCTGGAGCGCGACGGGGTCTATTACCAGCCCTCGGCCTATGGCGACGAGCCCTATGCGATCACCCGGCAATTGATCGAGGAGGGGCGCGAGCATCTGTTGTTGCGCGCGCCGATCGCGATCGACTGTCCGGTGCGGCTGATCCAGGGCATGAAAGACCCAGATGTGCCGTGGCGCACCGCGCTGCGGATTGCCGAAAAACTAACCAGCCGGGATGTCACCGTCACCCTGGTCAAGGAGGGCGATCACCGCCTGTCGGAGCCCGATGATCTTGTCCGGCTGACCGACATGGTTGACGCAATCGCGCGCAAGCCCTCGCGGTAGCTCGGGTAGCGCCAGGTCAGCGCCAGCCCGGTCTTGATGCGGGCGCTGGAGACCTGTTTGCTTTCGCCATAAAAACTGGCCGCCATGACGTCAAGCCCGGCTTCCTCGAGGGTGATCTCGGGCGGTGTCGGGACACCCAGTAAGCCGCAGGCAAAAGCCAGCACCTCGTGGCGCGGCGCCGGTTCATCGTCGCATATATTATAGAGTGCGCCGGGCTGCGGGTGGGCCATGCTGGCGGCCAGGGCGGTGGCCAGATCATCGACATGGATGCGCGAGAACACATGGCCGGGCTTGACGATATTGCGCGCCGTGCCGGCCTGCACCGCCTCGAGCAGCGAGCGGCCGGGGCCATAGATGCCGGGCAGGCGAAAAATATGCAGCGGTGCGCCGGCCGCGTCGGCAAAGCCGCGCCACGCCTGTTCGGCGGCCAGCCGCCGCCGGCCACGCTCGGTTAGCGGTGCCGGCGGGGAGTCCTCGTCAACCCGGCCGCCGCCATGGTCGCCATAAACCCCGGTGGTCGACAGATAACCCAGCCAGGTGAGCGCCGGCAGTCTGGCGAGCAGCGGGCCAAAGCAGCGCAGCACCGCATCGCCGTGCGCATCGGGCGGAATGGCAAGCAGAACGTGGCTGGCTTCGGCCAGCGCCCTGGTGATGCGACCGCTGTTCTGCGCTGTGCCGTCGAACATTATGGTGTCGTCGCGCCCGTCGCGGGTGGTGCCGGCGACAGGCCGGTCGATTTGGCGGGCCAGGGCGCGGGCGCTATAGCCAAAGCCGAAGCAGAACAAGCGGCTCATTCAGGGCCCGCTCATTCAGAGTTTTGGGCGGCCACCGGCGCCACCAACATGATGGTCGCCCGGGCGCGCAGTTTTTGCGACACATTGACGCCGCCGCCGCTGTCAAAGGCAGATATTTCCGCCTGGGGGGCGCGCGCCATCAGGCGTTTGGCCATCGCCGGCGGGCTGTAGTGGCTGGTAAAATCGATTTGGCCGACGCGGTAGCTTCTATCGGGCCAGGCGGCCTTGAGCCGTTTGATTTCGGCCCGGGCCATGGCGTAGATGCGGCTGCGCAGGCGGGCCCTGACCACTTCACGCTCGGCCAGGGTGGGGGTGAAGTCGATCTGGCTGATGCGCAGTTGCGGGCCTGCCCGGCTGGCGCGCCGCGCCCGGGCCTGAAGACCGCCAAGGGCGCTTTCGGGCAGCCGGCTTTGCGCCGTGATCCGCCAGCGCTCCAGCCCCGCCGCATCAGACGAGCGGTTGAAGCCGGTGATCCGCCAGGCTGGCTTGTTCTGGCTGACCAGTTTGTCCAGGGAGCTCAGCGCCAGCGCCCGCACCCGGCCGGCGTCCTCGCCCTTGAGCGCGGCGTTGATCGAGATCACCACCCGGGCGGTGCGGGTTTTCACCCAGTCCTCGGCCTGAAGGGTGAATACCACCCGGTCGGCGTGTGGCCCGTGACGGGACTCGCCGGCCTGTGCGGGCGCGAGGCTGGCCAGCGCAAGGCTCAACAAAATAACCATCTTGCCAATCATCACACGGCTCCTTTTATGCTATAGCACGAAAACCTGAACAGCAGAACAGGCTAATATGACCAGAACATGGCCAGTTTTTGCGCTGCTGCTGGCAATTCTTGCCAGTTCCACCGCTTTTGGCGTGCCCGCGCCGGTCGATGACAGCCAGCGCTATGCCGGCTGTCTGGCGCTCGCCGGCCGCGATCCGGCGCGCGCAATCAAGGCCGCCGAGGACTGGCGCGCCAGTGGCGCCGGCGCGCCGGCGCGTCATTGTCTGGCGATGGCCTATCTTGCCGCCGGGCATTTTTTGCGCGCCGCCCGCGAGCTTGAAGCGCTGGCCGAAGCCGGCGGTGCCAGCGCCCTGATGCGCGCCGATGCGCTGGCCCAGGCGGGCGAGGCCTGGCTGGGTGGCGGTAAGCCCAACAAGGCCTATCTGGATTTCAGCGCCGCGCTGGCCGAAACCCCAACCGGCGCGCCGGCCCGCGTTACCCGCTATATCGACCGTGCCCGGGCGCTGGCCGATCTGCACGATTACACCGCCGCCCTGGCCGATCTGGAACAGGCGCGGGCGATCGACCCAAAGCGGGCGGAAACTTACGTGTTTATGGCCAGCGCCTGGCGCGCCCTGGGTGAGTTGGGGCCGGCGGCCAAGGCGGTGGCCAAGGCGCTGGCGATCGATCCCAAAAATGTCGATGCTCTGCTGGAGCGCGGCAATATCAGGCGGCTTGAAGGCAATGATGAGGGGGCGCGGCGCGACTGGCAGGCGCTGCTCGTGCTGACCACCGAGGGGCCGGCGGCCGAGGCGGCGCGGGTTAATCTGGCGGTGCTGGCTCACCCCGCTTCGCCCTGATCCCACTCCGCCCTGACCGCCGCATCGCTCTCGCCGGCGCGCCGGCGGGCGCGCTGGGCCGCAAAATCGGCCGCCGGCAGCAGGCGGGACAATGCCCAGACCGCCATGGCGCGCACCAGCGGCGCGCCATCATCAAGCAGGCGCTCGGCAACCGGGACAGCTTCCGGCGCGGCTGAATTGCCCAGGGCAATCAGCACATTGCGCACAAAGCGCTCGCGCCCCACCCGCTTGAGCGGCGAGCCGGCGAAGACCTGGCGAAAGCCGGCGTCGTCGAGCCGGGCGAGATCGGCCAGCCGGGGGGCGGTCAGCTCGAGGCGCGGCGCAAAGGCCGGCTCACTTGTGCGCACCGCGAATTTGTTCCACGGACACACCGCCAGACAGGCGTCGCAGCCATAGATGCGATTGCCGATCCCCGGGCGTAGCTCGCGCGCAATATGGCCCTTGTGCTCGATGGTGAGATAGGAAATGCAGCGCCGCGCGTCGAGCTGGAAGGGGGCGGGAAAGGCGTTGGTGGGGCAGCAATCGAGACAGGCGCGGCAGGCCCCGCAATGGTCCTTTTCCGGCGCATCGGCGGCCAGCTCAAGGGTGGTGAAAATACTGCCCAGAAACAGCCATGAGCCAAAACGGCGCGACACCAGATTGGTGTGCTTGCCCTGCCAGCCGAGGCCGGCGGCCTGGGCGAGGGGTTTTTCCATCACCGGCGCGGTATCGACAAACACCTTGACCGCCGCGCCGCTGCGTGCCACCAGGTCGCGCGCCAGATGCTTAAGGCGCTTTTTGATGACATCGTGGTAATCGCGCCCCTGGGCGTAAACCGAAATGGCGCCGCGTTCGAGCCGCTGATCCTGCGCCGAGGGTGCGCGCGCCGGGCCATAGTTTGTCGCCAGGACGATGATTGAGCGGACCTCGGGCCATAGCGCCCGGGGGTGGGCGCGCCGCGCCGCGGTGTCGGCCATCCAGGCCATGTCGCCATGATAGCCGCGGGCGAGAAAGTCGCGCAGATCTCCGGCTGCGCCATTGAGGGCAGCAGGAGAGACAATCGCGCAATCATCGAACCCCAGGGCGCGGGCGCGGTCGAGAATATGGTGGCGCAGACTGCTAGAAGTCGAGGTCGTCATAATGGTCGGGCGGCGCCAGTCCGGGGATGCGATCAGCCAGCAGCGGCCGGAAACTGGGTCGCGACTTGACCCGGGCATACCATTCGCGCGCCGCCGGGTGGTCGTCCCATGGCACGTCGCCGAGATAATCGACACAGGACAGATGCGCCGCCGCGGCGATGTCGGCAATGGTGAAGTCGTCGCCGGCCAGCCATTTGCGCCTCTCAAACAGAAAAGCGATGTAATCGAGGTGATATTTGATGTTGGTCAGCCCGGCGCGAATCGCCTGGGCATTGGGCTCGCCCATCTTGAGAAACCGTTTCATCAGTTTTTCGCCGACCAGATGATCGGTGACCTCGCGGTTGAACTTCAAATCGAACCAGGCGGTCAGCCGGCGAGCCTCGGCGCGGGCGGCGGGCTCGAAGCCGATCAGTCGGCGGTCGGGATAAACCTCGTCGAGATATTCGCAAATAACCGTACTGTCGGCCAGCACCTGGCCGTCGGGCTCGATCAGTACCGGCACCTCGCCGGCGGGATTGAGGGCGAGAAACTCCTCGCGCCGCTGCCAGGGTTTTTCCAGGCGCAGCTCATAATCGAGGCCCTTTTCCTTGAGCGCGATCCGCAGCTTGCGGGCGAATGGCGAGAGCCAGAGGTGATAGAGGATTCTCATGACCGGGCTACTCTAATCTGGCGTCGCCGTTCGTGTCCATGGTGACGGCGGATCAGGCCGAGCGCGCGCCCTGCTCGTCGCTGAGCGGGTGGTCGAGCCGCTCGAGCATTTCGCAGGGGCAGACCTGCCAGAAATGCTCGCGCGCCAGATCCCAGGCATCGAGCAGGTTTTGCGCAAATGGCGAGCCGGTTTCGGCAACATGTTCGGTGATCAGCTCGTGCAGCACCCCTTCCCAATGGGCCGAGGCGAGGCGCTGGTAGATCACTGCATCCTCATTGACATGGCTGGTGAAGTCCCCCGTCTTGTCATAGATGAAGGCCATGCCGCCGGTCATGCCGGCGGCAAAATTATCGCCCACTCCGCCGAGAATGACCGCGATGCCGCCGGTCATATATTCACAGCCGTTGGCGCCGCAGCCCTCGACCACCACCAGCGCGCCGGAATTGCGCACCGCGAAGCGCTCGCCCGCCTGGCCGGCGGCGAACAGCTTGCCGCGGGTGGCGCCGTAAAGCACGGTATTGCCGATGATGGTGTTTTCATTGGTGACCAGTGGGCTCGAGGTCATCGGCCGTACCACGATGGTGCCGCCGGACAGCCCCTTGCCGACATAATCATTGGCGTCGCCGAACACCTCGATCTTGAGCCCCTGCACCGCAAAGGCGCCCAGCGACTGGCCGGCCGAGCCGCGCAGCAATACGGTCAGATGGCCCGGTTGCAGCCCGTCCATGCCGAATTTGCGCACGATATGCGATGACATGCGGGTGCCGATGGCGCGCTGGGTATTGCGCACGGTGTAGGTGAGCTGCATTTTCTCGCCGCGGTCGAACACCGCGGCGGCGTCCTTGACCATTTGCGCGTCCAGCGTGTCGGGCACCGGGTTGCGGCCCTCGATGGTGCAATAACGCAGGCCGTCGTGAACATCGGCCTGGGCGAGCAGGGGGTTGAGGTCGAGATCGTCGAGATGGGGCGCGCCGCGGCTGACCTGTTGCAAGAGATCGGTGCGGCCAATCACCTCGCATAGCGAGCGGGCGCCCAGTTCGGCGAGGATCTCGCGCACTTCCTCGGCGATGAAATTGAACAGATTGACCACTTTTTCCGGGGTGCCGCCGAATTTGGCGCGCAGCCTTTCGTCCTAGGTGCAAACCCCCACCGGGCAGGTGTTGGACTGGCACTGGCGCACCATGATGCAGCCCAGGGCGACCAGCGAAGTGGTGCCGATGCCAAATTCCTCGGCCCCCATCATGGCGGCGATCACCACGTCGCGCCCGGTCTTGATGCCGCCATCGGTGCGCAGGGTGATGCGATGGCGCAGATTGTTGAGGGTGAGCACCTGGTTGACCTCGGTCAGGCCCATTTCCCACGGCGCGCCGGCATATTTGATGCTGGTTTGCGGGCTTGCCCCGGTGCCGCCATTGTGGCCCGAAATCTGGATTATATCGGCCTTGGCATTGGCCACCCCGGCGGCGATGGTGCCGATGCCCGAAGAGGCCACCAGCTTGACGCAGACCCGCGCTATCGGGTTGATCTGTTTGAGGTCATAGATCAGTTGCGCCAGATCCTCGATCGAATAGATGTCGTGATGGGGCGGCGGCGAGATCAGGGTGACGCCGGGGGTGGAGTGGCGCAGGCGGGCGATCTCGACCGTTACCTTGAAGCCGGGCAACTGGCCGCCCTCGCCCGGTTTGGCGCCCTGGGCGACCTTGATCTCGATCTCTTCGCAATTATTGAGATATTCCGCGGTCACCCCGAACCGGCCCGAGGCGATCTGCTTGATCGGTGAATTGGGATTATCGCCATTGGGCCGCGGCTGATAGCGCTCGCGGCCCTCGCCGCCCTCGCCCGAACAGGCCTTGGCGCCGATGCGGTTCATGGCGATGGTCAAGGTTTCATGGGCTTCGGGCGACAGCGCGCCCAGCGACATGCCGGGGGTGACGAAATGTTTGCGCAGGGCGGTGATCGATTCCACCTCCTCGATCGAGACCGCGGCGCCGGTGGGGCGAAAATCGAGCAGATCGCGCAGGTTGACCGGCGGCAGGTCCAAAAGGCCCTGGCTGTATTGCAGATATTGCGAATAGGAGCCGCTGGTCACCGCCGATTGCAGGGTGTGGATCAGATGGCCGTCGAAGGAATGAACCTCGCCGCCCTGGCGGAAACGGTAGATACCGCCAATCGGCAGGGTTTCGGTATCGTCGGAAAAGGCCCGGGCGTGCTGTTCGAGCAGCTTTTTCTGAATACCGGCCGAGCCGATGCCGGAAATGCGCGACGGCATGCCGGGGAAAAGCTCGGCGACCAGGGCGCGGCTCAGGCCCAGCGCTTCGAAATTATAGCCGCCGCGATAGGAACTGATCAGCGAAATGCCCATCTTGGACATGATCTTGAGCAGCCCCTGGTCGATCGCCTCGCGATAGCGGTTCACGCAGTCGGTCAGTGCCAGATCGCCGAACAGGCCGTGCTGGTGGCGCTCGGCGATGGCGGCCTGGGCGAGATAGGCGTTCACGGTGGTGGCGCCGACCCCGATCAGCACCGCGAAATAATGGGTGTCGAGACATTCCGCGGCGCGCACATTGATCGAGGCGAAGGTGCGCAGGCCCCGGCGCACCAGATGTGAATGCACCACGCCGGCGGCCAGGATCATCGGGATCGCGGCGCGCTCGGCGGAAATATTCTGGTCGGTCAGAAAAAGCTGGGTGTGGCCGGCGCGCACCGCATCCTCGGCCTCGGCGCGCAGACGGTCGAGAGCGGCCATCATCGCGTTGTCCTTTATTGCATGGTCCTGGCCGTCAACCGGGAAGGTGCAGTCGATCTGCGCCGCAGCGTCGCCGAAATGGGTGCGCAGGGCGTGATATTCCTTGTTGGTGATCACCGGCGATTCGAGCACCAGCACCTGGGTCTGGCCGCCGTCCTGATCGAGCACATTGCCGAAATTGCCGAAGCGGGTTTTCAGGCTCATCACCCGGTATTCGCGTAAGGAATCGATCGGCGGATTGGTCACCTGGCTGAAGTTCTGGCGGAAGAAATGCGACACCGTGCGATGGCGGGTGGACAGCACGGCGAGCGGCGTGTCATCGCCCATCGAGCCGATCGGCTCCTTGGCCTCGGCGACCAGCGGTTGCAGGATCAGCTCCATGTCCTCGTGGCTGAAGCCGGCGGCGATCAGCCGGGTGCGCAATTCCTCGCCGCGGAACGAGGCCGGCTCGGAGGCCTCCTGGTCAACCAGTCGCTCGAAGGCGCGGAAATTGGTGTTCCACCAGTCCTGATAGGGATGGTCACCGGCCAGCATGTCCTTGATTTCGCCATCGTGGTAGAATTTGCCCTCGGCAAGGTCGACGCCGATCATCTGGCCCGGGCCGAGCCGGCCCTTCTCGACGATTTCCGATTCGGGCAACAGCACCATGCCAGTCTCCGAGCCGACCACCAGCAGGCCGTCGGCGGTGATCGAATAGCGCATCGGGCGCAGGCCGTTGCGGTCCATGCCGGCGATCACCCAGCGGCCGTCGGTGGCGGCGATCGCCGCCGGGCCGTCCCAGGGCTCCATCACCGAATTGCAAAAGGCGTACATTGCGCGGTGGGCCTCGGGCATGGTGGTCTTTTGCGACCAGGCGTCGGGGATCAAGAGGGTCTTGGCCAGCGGCGCCTTGCGGCCGGCGCGCACCAGCACCTCGAACACCGCGTCGAGCGCCGCCGAATCGGAGCTGTCGCGCTGGATGATCGGCTTGATGTCGTCGCCCTTTTCGCCAAAGGCCTGGCTGGCCATGCGGATCTCGTGGCTGCGCATCCAGTTGATATTGCCGCGGATGGTGTTGATCTCGCCGTTGTGGGCGAGCATGCGGAAGGGCTGGGCCAGCCGCCAGGTGGGGAAGGTGTTGGTCGAATAGCGCTGATGATAGATTGCGAAATTGGAGATGAAGCGCTCATCCATCAGGTCGGGATAGAACACCGAAAGCTGTTCGGCCAGGAACATGCCCTTGTAAATGATCGAGCGGCAGGACAGCGAGCAGATATAGAAATCATTGATGGTTTCGCGCAGCACCAGTTTTTCGATGCGCCGGCGGATGATGTAAAGGTCGCGCTCGAAGGCGTCGTCGTCAATGCCCCGGGCGTTGGCGATCATGATCTGCTCGATCTCCGGCCGGGTGTCATTGGCCTTTTCGCCGATCACCGAAATATTCACCGGCACCTGACGCCAGCCATAGATGTAATAACCGAACTGGATGATCTCTTTTTCGACGATGGTGCGGCAGGCCTCCTGGGCGGCGAAATCGGTGCGGGGCAGAAACACCATGCCCACCGCCAGCCGGCCCTCGATGGTCTTGTGGCCGGTCAGCCGGACATGTTCCTTGAAGAAATTTTGCGGAATCTGGACATGAATGCCCGCCCCGTCGCCGGTCAGGCCGTCGGCGTCGACCGCGCCGCGGTGCCACACTGCCTTGAGCGCCTCGATGCCGGCGAGCACCACTTCGCGGCGCGGCTGGCCGTCGATGGTGGTCACCAGGCCGACACCGCAGGCGTCATGTTCGGCGGCCGGGTCATAAAGGCCGTGGGCTTCCAGATGGGCGGCGTTTTTTAGCCAGCGATCAGTCTCAAGGGTCATGGGCATTGCTTCCGAAGATATCAAGAGGCGGCGGCCAGCGCGGTGTCGGCGCGCGGGCGGGCCATGAGATAGCGGTGAATATGGTCGGCGGCGTCGCGACCGTCGCGGATCGCCCACACCACCAGCGAGGCGCCGCGCACGATATCGCCGGCGGCGAACACCCCGTCGAGATTGGTCATCATGGTGCGAAAATCGGTGCGGATGGTGCCCCAGCGGCTGACCGCCAGATCCGGGGCGCTGAACAGGGCGGGCAGGTCCTCCGGGTCGAAGCCCAGCGCCTTGATCACCAGATCGGCCGGCAGGGTGAACTGGGAGCCCTCGATCGGCTCGGGCGAGCGCCGGCCGGTGG
>Ga0114931_10000985_pt1 | contig 35891 bp, 30 predicted proteins | sample 2SBtaG_FD_89579 | JGI IMG/M metagenome (GOLD analysis project Ga0114931, IMG submission 89579) | Deep subsurface microbial communities from Kolumbo volcano to uncover new lineages of life (NeLLi) - 2SBTROV14_V59a metaG | ecosystem: Environmental > Aquatic > Marine > Volcanic | place: Kolumbo... | reverse complement strand
GTTATTCAACGGGGGAGCTTTCAGGATGAATGTTTAAACACCCGCTCGTTTTTTTTTACTTCACTACCCAAAGGGGAAGATAGTGACTTGGAGGAGAGATTACAACGAGCTCAGACCACATTCGGCGCTGGACGACATGACGCCTGAGGAGTATGTGAAAAAGCACTTGAAAAAGCCGGATTTTCTCACTCTTCATGGCGCAAGGTTAGGATGATGTCCACATAGTTGATTCTTAACGTTTTCTCCCTTTGTAAAAGAGAGGCTGAGATGGATTTGTTATTTCTGTCTACTAAATTCTCTACAGTACCCCTCCTTGACACCTCCCCCCGTATAAATTAAATTCTCCGACCGGATAGCGGATAACCCGGCAACTACTTAAATCGCCCCGGATACGGTATACTAGTTATTGAAAAAACCCGGAATATCACGGAGGGGGATTCACAGGAGAAAGAGTAATGGGCATGAAAAAAATCATCAGCATTAAAAAAGACGCGTCCGAAGGCGCAGGCGATAAAGGCGTCTCGTTTAAAAAATTCGACAAAGCGGAAAAGGCCGAGAAAAGCGGCGTAGAGTTCACTCAGGACGACGTATACAACTCGTTAAAAGAGGTATACGACCCAGAGATTCCGGTAAGCATCGTAGACCTGGGGCTCATATATGACGTAATAGTATCGTCCGGCTCGAACGTGAATATAAAAATGACGCTCACCACTCCGGGCTGCGGCATGGGCGCGATGATAGCCCAGCAGGCGGAAGCCGCTGTGATTGAAGCGGGGGCCGACAACGTGCTTGTGGAAGTAGTCTGGGACCCGCCCTGGAACCCCGACATGATGTCTGATGAAGCAAGAGAGAAGCTCGGCATTACTTAAAAGCAAAATCTTGGAATAACTTAAGGGAGAACTCAAACTCAATATGGAGCTTAAAGAAGAGAATATCCGGAGCGCGCTAAAGGGCGTGAAGTACCCCGGATTCACAAGGGATATAGTATCGTTCGGAATCGTAAAGGACATAAATATAAGTGAGGACGCGAAGGTCGCGTTATCTTTAGTCCTTCCAAAGCCAGACCCCGAGCTTGAATCGCAGATACGGGAGTCGGCCACCAAAGCGGTGCTCGAGACCGCGGGTGTAAACGGGGTCCATGTGCGAATCACGGCCCGTCCCCCCAAAGCCTCTCCGGGACAAAGCCCAGCGCAGGCTAAAGCCGAAAAGCAAGCGAAACTCCCGGATATAAAACACTATTTCGCGGTAGCAAGCGGAAAAGGCGGCGTCGGCAAGTCTACCGTAGCCGTAAACCTGGCGCTGGCAATGGCCAAAAAGAGGGACAGAATCGGGCTCATGGACGCCGACATCTGGGGCCCGAGCGTGCCTATAATGCTCGGAGTTAAAGACAGGCCTCACGCGACAGACGAGAACAAGATTATCCCGCTCAAGAAATACGGTATGGAGCTCATGTCCATAGGGTTTCTGATAAACGAGGACGAAACGGTAATATGGCGGGGCCCCATGGTGCACGGCGCGATAAAGCAGTTCATCGAGGACGTGGAATGGAAAGAGACCGACTATCTGGTAATCGACCTCCCGCCCGGCACCGGAGACGCACAGCTCTCGCTCGTTCAGACTGCTCCCCTTTCGGGAGGCATCATAGTAACCACCCCGCAGGACGTGGCGCTCATAGACGTACGGCGCGGAGTGCAGATGTTCAGGAAGCTCAATGTCCCCATACTCGGGATCGTAGAGAACATGAGTTATCTCGAGCAGCCCGGGGGCGGCGAGCCGCTCGATATATTCGGCAGGGGTGGAGGCAGACGGATGGCGGAGAAGTTCGAAGTGCCGTTTTTAGGAGAGATCCCCATCGACCCCCGTATTAGGATAGGCGGGGACCAAGGCGTTCCCATCGTGGAGTCTTACCCCGAGAGCACGGCGGCCAAGGTTTTTTCGGAAATAGCGGATAGTATATTAAGCAGCGTGGACGAAGGTAAATAGGCAAATCTAGTTTTAATGTTCTTAATTCCCGGACTAGGCATTAACATCTTATAATTATAGGTACTAAAAAATATAATCGTGTAAAAGAAATTCATGACGTCTACTAAAGATTATTATAAAATACTCGGCGTATCCAAAACCTCGACAAAAGACGAGATAAAAAAGGCCTATAGGAAGCTTGCCAGGAAGTACCACCCGGACCATAACCCCGACGACAAAACGGCCGAGGAGAAGTTTAAAGAAGTCCAGGAAGCCAACGAAGTGCTCTCGGACGATGATAAGCGAAAGGCTTATGACATGTTCGGAAGCGCCGAGTTCAGACCAGGCGGCAGGACCACTTGGAGACGGGCGGGCGAGCAGCAAGGGGGTTATGAATATAGCTACAGCTCAAGCGATTTCCCGGGATTTGAAGATATATTTAAAGACATCTTCGGTTTCGGCGGCGGCGTGAGGCAGGGCAGGAGCCGGGGAGATTCGTTCAGAGACATATTCAGCAACACTGCGAGAGAAGCCCCTAGAAAGGGACGCGACCTCGAGTATCAAATTGAAATCGATTTCGATACGGCGATCCGCGGCGGAGTGCGTGATATATCCATCAGCCGCCAGCGAAACGGGCAGGTCACGACCGAAAAGCTGTCCGTTAAGATACCGGCCGGAGTGGATAACGGCTCAAAAATCAGGATACAAGGAAAGGGCGAGAGCACAGCGCGCGGCACGAAAGGAGACCTATATCTCAGAATCAAGGTAAAACCGCATTCTCTATTTAAGAGAAAAAACGACGATATATACGTAGAGGTCCCCGTGAGTATTTATGAAGCGGCGCTCGGGGAGAATATAGATGTCCCTACGATTGACGGCACCGCTAAAGTCTCAATACCCAAAGGGGTGCAGAGCGGCACAAAATTGAGACTTAAAGGCAAGGGTGTACCCAACCTCAAGACCAAGCGTAGAGGCGATCAATACGTCGAAGTAAAAATCGTCATGCCTGACAAGATTGATGAAAAAGAGCGCAAAAAATTTCAGGAGCTAGCAGACTCAAACCCCTATAACCCGAGAGCGGGCTTAAATAAATATATGAAATGATTTTCCGGGTTCACACTTGCGGTAAGTCTTGTTCAAATCTATAATTGACAAGCCCGGCAGGTGATGCGGGAAATCCGAAATCAGACGCTAGATATAACAGGAGGTCAATTTTAAAATGAGTGAAGAACCCAAAGAGAGCACAAAGCAATCGGGCGAGTTGCAAATGGACTTTTCGGCCTTTATATTATCTCTAAACGCCTCCTCGATGATCCACATGGGAGAGATTCCTGACCCTCACAGCATGGAAAGAAGCGTCAATCTGCCCGCAGCCAAGCACACGATAGAGATACTCGAAATAATCGAGGACAAGACCCAGGGGAACTTGGACGAGGGTGAAAAAAAGCTCCTTGAGGACATTTTGTATAACCTCAGAATGAAGTTTATGCAGCACTCACCCAAAGAGGAGTAGTCAGGCGGTTTTAGGACTGCTTACTGAGATTCACAATCCTATAGCTTGCCTCTATCACCGAGTTCACATCATCTGCGCCGACCGCTTTCTCAAGCGCTTTGAGGCCATCTGACACTATCGGTTTTCTATATCTTACAGAGTGGGCGTCGGTTGAAACAAAGTCGAGCGCACCGAGCTTGGCAAACTCTACAGCGCATTTTCTGGCGCTCTGCCCGAATTCCCCGGACAGGCTGCCCGCGGTTACCTGTATCAAGGCCCCCGCTTTTACGAATTCCATAATCCTCTTGGGTTTTTGCTGAAGCTCACTGTTTCTTTCGGGGTGCGCGAGCACGGGCCATTTCCCGCTCGAGCACAGCTCCGATATTATCTCGGCTACTCCGAGCGGAAGTGAATGAAACGGCACCTCTAACAGGAGAAAGTCACCCTCAGCCAGTGTCAATATCCGGTCTCTTTCAATAAGCCCCGCCAAATCGGCCGTAATACCGACCTCCATCCCCGGGTAAACCTTAAAATCTATCCCGGCGTCCTCGATTCTTTGGTTCATCTCTGCAACCATATCCCTCACTACTCGGGTTTCAGGTTGCCAGTTAGTACCCTCGATCCAGTGAGGCGTGGCAACCGCCCCTCTGATACCGTTCCCATGTGCCATACGTACCATATCCAGACTCTCTTCCCAGCTGCAGGAGCCGTCGTCAATATTAGGGAGTAAGTGACAATGAAGGTCTATCATAACTAAAATTATATCTCATTTTTAAGCGCCCTACACAGCAGGAGATTTACAGAGTCCCGGAACGCTATTATAATTAGAGATAAATTTCTGAGAATAGACAATTACTTAGATACTCTTAAGAATATGAACGCTATAGATATCATAAAAAAATTCAGCGGACTGAATGTGCTCGTACTCGGAGACCTGATGCTAGACTGCTACGTTACGGGAGAGGTGGAGAGGATATCCCCCGAAGCTCCCGTTCCTGTGCTCAAGGTAAGGGAGGAATTTCAGTCGCCCGGAGGAGCCGCAAACGTAGCCCTGAACCTTAAGGCGCTCGGTGCAAAAACAGCTCTGATCGGCGTCACAGGCAAAGATACACAGGGGGAAAAACTCAGGGAAGAGATCGAGCTCTCGGGCATGAGCTCAAGCGCCGTTATACGCGACTCCGGCGTAAAAACAACTGTAAAGACCCGCCTGATGGCCTCTAACCAGCAAATTGCCAGAGTGGATTACGAAGCTCAGGCGCCTATATCGTCCAAGGCCGAAAGCGCATTAATCGGCAAGATTGATAAGGCAGTGGCAGGCAACAAACCCGATGCAATTATAATTTCCGACTACGCCAAAGGGGCGCTTACGAATAAAGTGCTATCTCATGTGATAAAGCTAGCCCGGAAATTTAGTATACTCACAGTAGTGGATCCTAAAGGCGAAGATTTCACTAAGTACCGGGGCGCGGATGTAATTACGCCGAACAGATCAGAGACCGAGGCCGTAAGCGGCATAATAATTACGGATGAAAGATCGCTTCGTATGGCAGCGAGCGCTATAATGAAGCTTAGCGGCGCCAGGTGCGCTCTGATCACGCGGGGCCGTAACGGTATTACTTACTGTGCAAAGGGCAAGCGAGCGGCTACCGTAAAATCGATCGCAAAAGACGTATACGACGTAACCGGCGCAGGCGACACTGTAGTCAGCGCTTTTACCCTCGCCTACGCGGCGTCAGGTGCGCTCGGCGAATCCGTCCGGATAGCGAACGCCGCAGCCGGCGTCACTGTTGGGTGCCTTGGCGCTTCCCAGGTCGAGGCTGGAGATTTAATCGAGCACTTCGTAAACCCCGGAGGGACTGAATCGAAAATACAATCCCCTGAGACGCTCGCAAAGAAGCTTGCCGCACACAGATCCAGGGGCGACAAGGTGGTATTTACAAACGGGTGTTTCGATCTATTTCACACCGGGCATTTGAAGCTGCTGACCGAGGCCGGAAGCCTGGGAGACGTGCTGGTAGTGGCTATAAATAGCGACAGCTCCGTAAAAAAGCTTAAAGGCCGCGGACGCCCTTTCGTATCCGAGACAGAGCGCGCGAAACTGCTCACGGCTCTTGACTGTGTTTCCTACCTCACTGTATTCGGCGAAGAAACGCCTCTTGATTTGATTAAGAAGCTCAGGCCGGACATTTTAGTAAAAGGCAGCGACTATGAAGCCGGGAACGTTGTCGGAGGCAAGTTCGTAGAAAGCTTAGGCGGCAGTGTGGAAATTATCCCTCTGGTAAAAGGAATCTCTACTACTTCACTCGCCGGGAAAATCAAAAAGGGGCAGGCAGGTAAATAAGATTCGAATACGGCGGAATTCAGTTCCGGTTCCGGCGCCTCTTCATAATCAATTACAAACGGTAGATAAATAATGGTTGGAATTCATTCCGAATTCAGAATTCGGAGATAGTGCAACTACCTCTGCAAATGATTTGCAGGCGTTTTCCTTGTCGTCTATTTTGAGATAAACGAGCCCGAGGTTGTAGTATGCAGCTTCGTACGTGCTTAAACCCGAAATCGCAAGCTTGAACTCATCGATAGCCTCCCCTTCCCTGCCTGTAGCCATATAGAGCTTGCCGAGCTCGTTATGAGCGTAAACGAAAGCGGGGTTTATCTGAAGCGCTTTCTCATAGTTATCGCGCGCGCTTGCGATGTCTCCCTTGTTAAAATATGCGAGGCCGATTGTTGTATACGCATTTTCTCTGGCATTGAAAACTGGGTCGGCTACCACTTTATTACACTCGGCGATAGCCGCATCGAACTTACTTTCTTTCAAATAGAGCCCGCAGAGGTTAAAGCTCGCCTGCGAATATCCGGGCTTTATTTCAATCGCCCTCTTGTAGTTCGATTCAGCTCTCGGATAATCTTTGAAACCGAAATAAATCGCCCCTCTTATGAGATAAAGTTCCGGGTCTTCTTTTTTGTTGAGTGCCTGCGCCTCGTCAATCTCCTTCAAAGCCTGCTGGAAATTACCGCGGCGAAGCGAAGCCACTGCAAGCGCCTTCTGGTCCTGGTAGAGTTTCTCTTTATTAACTTCCGGCTCAGTGCTTTTACCGCCGCCGAAGCAGGACGTAAGGAGCGTGGTGACAATCATAGTCAGTACTATTATACGTTTCATCTCAGTCTAATTTCGACAGCTGTAAAAACGCCGAAAACCTGGTTTCTAGCTCTTCATCTTTAAGCGATGAAATCCTCCTGACACTGAAATTTTCGACTGTAAACGATGCGATAACGCTACCATATACGATTGCGGTTTTAAACCCGCCCGGCTCTGTAATATCGTGCCCGGCAATGTATCCCATAAACCCTCCCGCAAATGTGTCGCCCGCCCCTGTGGGGTCGACAACCTCCTCAAGCGGGTAGCTAGGGGCCCAGAATATCCCTTCTTCAGAAAACATGAGTGCTCCGTACTCACCCCTCTTTACTATTAGCACTTTCGGTCCCATGTCGAGCACTGCCCTTGCGGCCTTGGTAATCCTGGGCTCCTCGGCGAGCGCCCTCGTCTCCGAATCGTTTATCAGGAGCACGTCAACATGCTTGAGCACCTCTTTGAGCTCTTCGGGCTTATTGTCTATCCAGTAATTCATTGTATCACACGCCACAAGCTTGGGCTCGCGCACCTGTTTTAGAACGTTCAGCTGAAGCTCGGGGTCGATGTTGGCAAGGAATACATATTCGGTATCCCGGTAGCTCTCGGGGATTACGGGATCGAAATTCTCAAAAACGTTAAGGTATGTGCCGAGCGTGTCCGGATCACCAAGGTCGTAGCCGTAACGTCCTTCCCACTTAAACGTCTCCCCTTGTACTTTGGCTACTCCCTCAAGCTCTATATTCTTCGAGCGGAAGAGTTCAAGGTGCGGTTCCGGAAAATCGTCCCCTACCACGGCAACGATACCTACTTCAGTAAATATATTCGCGGCCAGCGAGAAAAAAGACGCCGAGCCGCCGAGAATTCCTTCTTCTTTGCCAAACGGAGTCTCGATCGTGTCGAGCGCCATTGAGCCTACGACTAAAAGCTTCATTTTATATACCTCTCTATCAGTATTCCGAGTCTGTTTTTCACATCTGAATTTATTGAGCCACTTGAGGTGATAACAGCGTTTTGAAGTGCGTTTGAGCAAACGCACTCTCTTGACGCGTCTATTTCAGGCGCGGCCCTTTCTATGACTGTTTTCGAAAGTGCAACATTTTGTGTAAGAGTTTCGATCAAATCATCCACCGTGACGTCGTCATGACCCTCGTGCCAGCAGTCATAATCAGTCGCAAGCGCAAGACTAGCATAGCAAATCTCTGCTTCGCGCGCAAGCTTGGCCTCTGGCATATTGGTCATCCCTATCACGTCCACTCCCCATGAGCGGTAGATGTTGCTCTCTGCGCGGGATGAGAACTGAGGCCCTTCCATACAAATGTAAGTGCCTCCCTCGTGCACTACGGCTCCGGCATCACGGGCAGCCTGCGCCAGCACCTCAGACAGCACGGGACACACGGGGTCGGCCATCGAAACGTGCGCCGCAAGTCCCTCGCCAAAGAAAGTAGACGGTCTGCCTTTAGTGTGGTCGTAGTACTGAGATGGCACCACAACATGGCCCGGAAATATTTCTTCCTTCATGCTACCGACGGCGCTCACCGCGATAATCCACTCCACCCCGAGCTTTTTCATTGCGAATATGTTTGCCCTGTAGTTTATCTCCGAGGGTATCAGCACGTGGCCTTTCCCGTGTCTGGGCAGAAACACCATATTCACATCACCCAGAGTACCCGTTATAAGCTCGTCCGAAGGGCTGCCCCAGGGCGTTCCGACTGAAACTGACCGAACATCCCTCAAGCCTTGGATTTCATATAGACCACTCCCACCGATTACTCCGACTGTTCTCATATCGCCCTCACTTTTATTATTAATAATTCAGGTCTTAAATCATACAAAATTTGTCAAAGAACGGACGTACACTAACATTCAAACTATTTGGGGTCAAGACGGTATATCGAGCGAAGCACCTATACCCGCTCCCTTTGCAATCTTATAAATATGCGCCGCAACCGCTAAATCCTCGACGGCAACCCCGACGGATTTAAAAAGTGTTATCTCTTCATCCGTTTCTCTACCGCTGATTTTTCCCGATACCACGTCACCAAGCTCAGTAAGGTCGCTCCATTTCATCCTGCCCTTCTCTACGAGTGGGAGAAACTCACCTGCCTCTATCCTGCACTGCTCAAGGGATTCCACGACCTTCTTACCCGCGCTTGCGACCGTATTCTCGCTTATCTCTCTTTTAAAGAGAAAATTTCCGCCTACGGCGTTTATATGTATTCCCGGTCTTAACCAATCGCTCGTGAAAACAGGCTCAAACGCAGTCGTAGCTGTAATTACGCAGTCAGCGTCTTTGGCTGCGTCCTCGGGCGCATGGACGGGTATGACCTCTGTTTCCAGAAGCCCCTCCATTAATTTTGCGAATTCCCGGCGCTTCTCTTTATTTCGGCTAAAGACCTTAATACCCTCTATCGCCCTCACTGCGCACATGGCGGCAAGCTGTCCCCTGGCCTGCCAGCCAGCCCCGTATATGCCCACTCGGCGCGTATCCTCCCTGGCCATGAACTTCGTCGCCACTCCGCTCACTGCCCCCGTGCGTATCATGCCCATATAATTTCCTTCCATAATCGACATAAGCTCCCCGGTCCTGATATCATGCAAAAAAACCCTGAACTTCATTCCGCCCTTATGAGTCGTATAGGCCTTATAGCCCATAACTCCGAGATACGGCAGGGCGCCCGCAAGGTAATGGAGCATGCTCTCATTCGTCCTCACCCTCTGGCGCGGGTTGTTAACAGTATTCCCCAGGCCCTGCTGCCGGAACATCTCTTCCAGCACTTTTAGGGCATCGGGCATCGTAAGAATACTCTTCACGTCTTCTTCATTCAGGAATAAAACCATCGTTCCTCCGGTTTATGCGGACTCTCAGCACTATCTTAACAAACTCTTGTCTTAAATTTAAGAAGCCTCCGCTCCTGACCGCCGTAAGGAAGCGTCATACTTTTATCTCGCTCCAGTGTAAATTTTGCCTCAAGCCCCGAGCCCTCAAATCCCTCTGCCCCTGTTCTCCCCCTCATCAGTATAATCTCGCCGTCCCCGTTTATATAAGGGAGACTAAGCTCGAGCACGTACTGTATACTCCCTACAGCCCTCGTAATCACGCAGTCAAAGCTATGCCTGGGGATAGCGTTCCGGGCGTCCTCCGCCCTGACAGGGACGGCCCTTAGCTTTTCAAGGCCGAGCTTTCTGATTAAGTCTTTTAAGAACGCAACTTTTTTACCTGACGATTCAAGAAGTGTCACTTCGAGATCGGGCCGCACTATCTTAAGCGGCACTCCCGGGAACCCGGCGCCCGAGCCTATGTCCAGAACTTTCACTTTCTTGTCTATTAGCTCTGCCGGGGAAATCGAATCGATGAAGTGCTTTATCACAATATCCCGGTCGGTTCTAACGGCAGTGAGGTTGATTTTTTCGTTCCATACTCTAAGCCGGCTCAGGTATACCATAAATAGTGCGGTCTGTCTCTCAGACAAATCTATTCCAAGCTCCCGCGCCCCTTTGATCAATATATCCTGCGCGCTCATTCTATAACCCTTATCGCCATCGGATGCCCGACAACTATTCCCGGTTTACCTTTATATACCTTTACCCGTCCGGTTACTCTGATCCTTTTATCCTTGTAATGAGTATCGGGTGCAATCCCGAAATAAGAGAAATTAGGCCAGTCGGACTCGAATATCTTCACATCGAGTAGGTTGTCCATTTCGAGCACTATTAATTTATCGGATTTACGAGTCTTTGTTATTTCCCCTTCTGCAACTATTCTTTTCCCCGCGTAAAGACGCGCTTTAGATATATCAATCAGGTGCTCCCTGTTCCCAGGAGGCTCTTTCAAGGTGCGGAGATCGCCCCAGATGCCGCGCTTGTACTCTTTTGCTTCGCGGAGTGCCTCGTATATGGAGTCTGTGTGTTTGAGATTGGGCATGATTATCATATCCGTCGCCAGGCCTGCCCTTAAAAGCTCGAGGTTAACGGACACCCCGTCCACATATACGTGGGCAAGCATCCTGCCGTATACATCGTACTTCTCCTCATCAAATTCCAGCTCAATCCTCTTATCCGCAACTAAATCTTCGTTGTATTCCCTGGCTTCCTCTGCCATAGGATCTCCGGGGGGGTCTCGCCGCTGCATCTCGGGCGTATCAATTCCGAGGTATCTGACGGAAGACCTGCGCGCGTCGTCTATAATTACGGTATCTCCGTCGATCACTTCGACCACGCGGTACTCCCGTGTATCCGGGCTATTTTTATCCAGGGAATAAAAGAAGTAAAGTACGCCGGCGATTAGGATGAAAATAAGAACTAATAGAGGGTCTTTCCTACCCTTCATTTTGCACGGCCTCTATAGGGCAAAGGTATAATAAAAAAGTTTAGCATAATTCAGTCCTGGGCATACGCAGCTCAATCGAGAGGACTCTCGGGCAGTGCTTTAGTCCCGAATGTGAGGAACCCAGTGTGGCCTACCATGCGGTCAACCGGCCTCGTTTTACCCCTGGCCACTCTGATAGTTCTGACCAGTACCTCGATCGTTTCTATGAGCACAAACCCCTCCTGCTCTAGCCTCTCGACGCACCTCTCCACCTGGTTATAAGTCGGTGAGAGGCTGGCTATCCTGCCCCCTCCTCTAAGGGCGTGCGCAGCCGCGGGTACCCCGTCCCAGGGTGAGGGTAAATCAATAATAACTACGTCCACATCCTCCTCATCAAATCCAGCCTGGGCTTCTCGGTGCTTAAACTCCACGTAGCCCGAATAACCTGCGTTTTCTAAATTCTGGCGCGCGTTCTCTGAGAACTCTTCCCTACGGTCATACGTGTAGACCTTCCCCGTAGGCGCCACCGCATTCGCCAGAGCCATCGTAAGCGCCCCCGAGCCCGAGCCGCACTCAACTACTCTCATGCCGTTCGTTACGCCGCACTTAAGGAGTATCAGCCCCGCGTCCTTCGGGTATATGATCTGCGTTCGCCTCTTGAGCTTCATCATCCTGTCCTCGAGCGTGGGATCGAGCACAAGGAACGGGTGCCTCAAGTTAGAGTAAATCCTCTCGCCGTATTCGAGCCCAATGGCATCACCGAGGTTAACCTCGCCCAGATGAGTGCCCATGCCCTTTCCGCTGTGGACTTTAACCAGGTAGGTTTTTTCATCCGGAGATACGATAAGCACCGAGGCTCCTTCTTTAACTTTCATACAATGTCTTCCTATGCTCCCTTAAATCGCTAGACTAATTAATAACGCAAACGTTTTCAAGAATCCCCGCCCTTCCCGAATATAGTGAAGATCAAAAAACTTATGAACACCGTAGCCCCGGTGACGACATACATCGTTTCATAACCCCAGTCCCTGGCTATTATCCCGAACGGGAAGGCGAGAAAATTTATACCCATACTGTAGGAGGCGTTTAACGCGCCCATGGCCTTGCCCCTTTCGTCCTCACCCGCCTTGTCTATTACGAGCGCGCTCAGCGTGGGATAAAGGAACCCGTATCCGAAGCTGAAGACGAACGCCACGAGCACAGCGCTCAGGGGCGAGTCTATCAGGTACATAGCCGCAAGCGACACTGAGACTACGAGTAGCCCCGGTGATGCGACTGTTTTTCTGCCCCAGGCGTCGGAGAACCTGCCTCCGAATATGCGCACAGCGGTAACTGTGAGTGTATACGTGAGGAAGAAGTAAAACGCCTGAAGGCCCTTCGAACGGAGATAAACGGCTACGAAATTCAGTATAGCCCCCAACCCTCCTGCGAGTATCAGGTTAGAGAACAGAATGAGCGAGAACCTTCTTGAGGCTATCAGGCGGAAAAAACTCAACCCGTAAGGGTCGCTCGAAGGGGTGAATTGCCCGTCACGCATAAACAGGGCCAGCACCAGCGCAATAACACTGAAGACCGAAGCGTAAATAAAAAATGTACCGAACCCGTAAAGCCCGATCACGAACTCCCCGAGCGAGGGCCCTATGGCGTAGGCCGCGATTGTGAAAGCGCTGAATATCCCGAGCCACTGAGCCTTTCTCGCGGGTGGCAGGTAGTCGGCCACAAAAGTGCCTGCCGCAGTGAATGAGAACGCGAATGACACGCCCTGTATGAAGCGTATCAGATATATATACGCTGAGAGCCCGCTTACAGTGAGATACAACAGAGACGCGACGAACATTAACGAGTAACCCAGAAGCATAAACTTTCTTCTGCCGTATCTATCGACCAGGTAGGCGACGAAGGGTATTGCACCTAGCGAGGTAACTCCGAAAGAGCCCATAATAAAACCGATATCGGCTTCGGTGCCCCCTAGCTCCGTAATATATAGGGGCAGCAGGAAGAACGCCGAAAAATTGCAGAAGAAGAAGAAATTCGCAGCCGTTGCGAGAGAGAAATTCCTGAATATATTGGAATTTACAGGGGAACTCATATCGTGGTCTTGAATAAATTTATTGCGGGCTTAGATTAAAGCTTGAAGGCCCCAAACTTTAGATAAATAGTTAGCGATTAAAAATAATACACAGAATTTTTGACAATGTATATTGTCGTGATATATTGTTTTTCCTTATCATCGAGCCGTTAGCTCAGTCGGTAGAGAAACTGCCTTTTAAGCAGTGGGCCGCAGGTTCGAATCCTGCACGGCTCATTCCAACCTCGTCCCCATCGTCTAGCCTGGCCCAGGACATCGGCCTTTCACGCCGAAAACAGGGGTTCAAATCCCCTTGGGGACGCCACTCAATCGGATACGGACATTATATTAGGTAACTATACCCTCATGGCAAGTAACTAGCTAGACTATGTTTATTGTGGAATTTATCAATGTTCACAATAAGTTAGCACGTTAAAATAACATTTTCCCTTGACTTTGTCAAGCTGTTGCCTTATTGTATTATCAGAGTTCAAAGTGTAGTTGACAAGATCAATCTTTTGTGTTATTGAGCGTCACTGCTGAAAAGGGATAATAGTTGAACTGGTTAACAGGTATCAATGTTTTTATAGGATTTGTAAATGCTTTCATATTGTGGAAATTGCTCACGTTGCCGAATCTTGAAAATAGCATAGATTTTGGTTCTATCGGTACTCAGATTGGCATTCTTCAGACAATTATTGCTATCTTTGCTTTGTTATTGGCCGTATTTGCGTTTATCGGATTTAACGAAATCAAAAATTTTGTGACACAGAAGACAACAGGTAGAGGGTTATTTTAAGGATGCAAATAAAAGAATCGAAATGATCATAGAGGAAAAATTGACATATGTTACCACGCCAACTCGTCCAGAAACAATAGAAACGGTTACCCCTGAAGACGTAGTATTAGCTAAAAGTGATGAAGAAACAAGTGATAGCCAGTAAAATAATAGGAGGTAAAACTTATGTGCGAGAAAATTGTTGGGTATTCAGAAGCTTTGAATCTAATAAAAAAACATCAAATAATGCCTCCGGTACAGACAGTTCCAATTGCAAACGAATTAGGTGTTAATGTATATAAGGTTACAAATTGGAATGACAATATAAGTGGTAAAGTAGCAAAGGACAGCGAAAGAGGTGGAACTAGTGGGTACGCAATATTTGTCAACTCTATGCATTCAGAAACTCGTAGAAGGTTCACAATAGCACATGAGATAGCGCATTTTCTCCTGCACCGAGAGATAATTGGTGATGGTATAATTGATGATGCTTTATATAGAAGTGGTTTGAGTAATAGATTTGAAGTAGAAGCAAATAAGTTTGCTGCCGATATTCTTATGCCATTGCACCTACTTAATGAAGAAATCTCTAAAGGTTTTTCTTCTGTACAAGAATTGGCAGGAAGGTTTAACGTGTCACCCAGTGCTATGTCAATAAGGATAAGCATTCCATATGAAAATCGTGACGAATATGAACAAGAGATGGAAGAATCATCTAATACTCAAGACTTTCAAGTTTATGCCGAATGAAATGAATAAACCTAACAATAAACATTCTATAACAGACAAAAAAACCTTTTTTGAATTAATCAACAGGGCTTCGCAACCAGCTTATGCATTAAATGATGAAAAAGTGGAGTCTCAGACTTCCGGTGATTATACCGATAAGCAAACTCATCAACATAAAGTTGAAGATGCTGAGGACTAACCGAGTGATAAGTTCCATGTATGGAACGCTTTAGCTGTGACCAGAACCCTTCGATTGTGTTAGTGTGAACACTACCCCTTACATATTCTTTGATTACGTGTTTGATTACATCATGATTGAGATCATAGTTCATTAAATCACGATAAGATAGGAACTCGTCAGTAAAGACTTCAGAGTTCTTTTCTATACTACTTGAAATAATAGGTTTAACCGTGCGTTTTTTGAGATTATCAACTACATTGGCTTTTACTTTGCCCTTGCGCTCAACCATGCCGAATACAGGGGTTTTGCCACTGGCTCCACGCCCACGCTTTCCAGGGCGTTTACCGCCAATGTAGGTATCGTCAATTTCCACTGTACCGCTTAGTGGATTATTGTCAGACTTCATTAACATGCGTATTTGCCTTTGCATGCGCCACGCGGTCTTGTATGTAACACCAGTTTGACGTTCTATCTCCTTAGCCGCTACGCCATTCTTTGAAGTGGACATAAGGAATATAGCGTGAAACCAGGTTTTAAGGTTTGTACTTGATTTATGGAAGATTGTATTAGCAAGTGGATGTATTTGATAACCGCACCAAGCACAAGCGTAACACTTGCGGTCTGATACTCGGTAGAAGCCCGTTTTATGGCACTTAGGACATTCGTATTCCTTGCCGTAACGAGCATTAAATATATAGTCCAGGCAAGAATCTTCACTTGGAAAATCATTGTTGAAATCGTTTATGGTATATTTCATAGTAACTATATAATACCATATTCTTACTTGTTGTCAAGGGATAGTTACCTTATATTATATAAGATCAAGTTTGGAGTACATGAAGTGATTGGTCTTGCGCGGGCTTAAACGGACCTCCTTATTGAGAAAGTATGGACCAAGAAGCTGCTAACGGACGAGCCTTGAGATCTGCTTGAATTCGTCCGTTCCAGCGCGCTCGAGCAGCTGGAACAAAAACGCCTCTGTCGTACCAACCGTAGCCCCGGACTTCTCTATAAGCTCCATACCCTTTTCCCAGTCAAGCTTGCGCCGCGAGATCACGGCGTCAGCCGGCACGTAAACGTTATATCCCCTGTTTATCAGGTCAATCGCCGTCTGGAGCACACACACGTGGGTCTCCACGCCGCACAGGAGCACAGAGCCCCTGTCTATATCCTTTAGAGCGGACTCGAACTCGGGCGAGCGGGCGCAGCTGAACACCACTTTCTCTATCGGCTCGAACCCCTCGCCCACGGATTCCTTTATAACTTCAATCGTAGGCCCTAGCCCCTTTGGGTACTGCTCGGTCACGGTAATCGGGATGTCCATAATATTGGCGGCTTCGAGCAGAATTTTCATATTTTTTAAATTCGTCTCGCAAACGTCTTCAGGCATTGCGCCCATAAGCCTCTCCTGAACGTCAACGACAACAAACGATGTATCTTCCTTTTTTATAAATTCCATATCAGTTCTCCTTTCATTGTTGTCTCTACGTTATTAGCGCATTCGTGTATAAAATTCCATAAATCCGGGAATTACCTAACAGGATCGATAATAACGCCCGGGTTCATTATACCCGAAGGGTCAAGCACTCCCTTTGCGGCCCGGAGAGCCTCGCCGAAGAGCTCAGAGCGCTCCTGCTTGTACCATTTATGGTGATAGCGGCCAACGGCATGGTGGTGAGTGATGGTCCCCCCGAGCTTTATAAAAAGCTCCGATATAGCGGACTTAAGCTCAGCTCCCATACTGAGCTGGCTCCCTTTCTTTGAAGGCGCGGTGATCGAGTAATAGGGCGACGGGCCGTCGGGGTATGCGTACGTGAACCTGCACGATATGAACCCACCCCCGCATATTTCAGCCATATGCTTTTTCATTTCAGTGATAACAGTCTCATGAAATTCCGGAAACCTCTCCCACGTAACCGCGGTCTCATAGGTCTCTGAGATCATCCCCATAGCCACGAGCGCCTCCCAGATGTAGGGCATATTTATAAAGGCGTCCCGCCATGCCCCGGCTATACCTTCCGTATTCCTCCCCTCTGTAGATGTATCAGCGCCTTCATCGGGCAGCGCCCCCCCGTGTTCACGGCAGCACTCAAGCGCCCTTTGCATCCAGGCTCCCAGCTCATGGTCTGCCGACTCGAACCCGAGCACCATGACCGCCTCATTCCCCTCATGCACTTTGTTAAACCAAGCCTCCGCAGCATCCAGTATCCTTATGTTCGATGGATAGAGCCCGGCTTGCAAAACCGCCCTTACCGCTTCGGAAGCGGACAGGAAATCGGGGAACAAGAGGGCTGCGTTCTCCCTGAACACGGGGCGGTCCTGAAGACGCATCCAGGCAGAGGTGATAATCCCCATCGCGCCTTCCGAGCCTATGAGGAACCTCTCGGGGCTCGGTCCAGCGCCCGAAGCGGGCAAGCGTCTGGTCTCTATAAGTCCCGAAGGGGTAATCATACGCACGTTCTCGACAAACTCGTCAATGTGTGTACCCATAGTGGCATAATGCCCTCCCGAGCGGGTGGCTATCCAGCCGCCAAGGGTCGAAAACTGAAAGGACTGGGGGAAATGGCGTAGGGTAAGATTCTCAGGCTTAAGAGCGGCTTCGAGAGCCGGGCCGTATATGCCCGCCTCGATATTCGCCGCCCTCGAGGTCCTGTCTATCTCTAAAACCTTATTAATATTTCTCATGTCTATACTCAGAGCCCCATTATAGCCGTTTCCGACCTCGGGCTCCGTGCCCGCGACGACGCTCGAGCCACCACCGTAGGGTATTACCGCCACGCCCTCCCTTGAGCACCAGTCAAGGAGGTTCACAACATCGCTTTCGTTATTTGGCAGCGCTACAATATCAGGCGCTATTTTAAAGTCTCTCCCATAGGCCCTGACAATGTCGGGGAAACCCTTGCCGTACGTGTGCGCGGCCCTTTCCCAGCGATCTGTCGCGCATATTCCTGAAAGTGAATCGGGAGGAGTGATATCGGGCTCGGCTATCTCTATTTCAGCAAGTGTGGGTGGTGGTGAGAGCTTGAGCCCGCTTATATCGAAAAGCCCTTCCATACGTCCCGCGACGTCCTTCTTTTGCCCCTCGCTTAGGTCTGCTTTCGTTACCCCCCAGCCCCAGAATTTTCTGCCCGGGATCATCCTGAAACCCTCCTTTCTATGTGAGTAGTATGCAAAACAGTATGTTACTACGTAAAGGGAAAGGAATAAAGACCTGGGGACAGAGGCGAGCGTCTTAGTGCGATGCCGGGGCAGGAATAAAATCCGGGGACAGAGGCGAGCGTCTTAGTGCGATGCCGGGGTATTAATTAAAAAAAACGATATTGGCGGAAAGTCGAATCCTCTTTAAGATTCCCCCCATCCTAACCTTTTCCGCGCATGGAGAGGATTAAAGGTTGAGGTGAGATATGCCGGTATAAAGTGCCGAAAAGAGTAGTTGAGCACGCACTTCAGGAGCTTTCAAATTCAGAGAAGATGATAAAGAGGTTACTACACTGTAGCCGACTCGGACGAACCGCCACTTCCGCCACACCCTGGGTGTTGGCGCTTGCGGTGGAAAGAATAAACCCCTCTGACAATATGCTTTAAATCCGCACGCCCAGAGGCTGCTCTCAAAGGGTTTAATTATAAAACCTCCGCCCTTCGTCAGAACAGGATTATATAAAGAAAATATTAGTCCGGGTTATGGACAGACTCAGCCCTGGTGCTTGGCGAATTCCTCTTCGAACCTTGCTTGAAGCTCGCTTGCTTTTGCGTCATATTCCTTAGTGTCAGCCCAGCTCTTCCTTGGCTGAAGCAGCGTCTGGTCGACTCCGGGGCAAGAGCACGGCACACTAAGACCGAACACCGGCACATCCTCAAATGATCCGCTCGTAAGCGAACCGTCGATTGCTGCCGTAACGAGCGCCCTGGTCTGGGGAAGCGGCATACGCTTTCCAATACCGTAAGGGCCACCGGTTATGCCGGTATTAAGAAGCCACACCGTCGCGCCCGAGGACTCAAGCTTGTCCTTAAGCATCTCAGCATAAAATAGGGGAGGTCTCGGCATAAACGGCGCTCCGAAACAAGAGCTGAACGTAGCCTGAGGCTCGCTCACCCCGCGCTCAGTGCCTGCGACTTTCGCCGTATAGCCCAAAGTAAAGAAGTACATCGCCTGCTCCGGTGTAAGCCTGGATATCGGAGGAAGCACCCCGAAAGCGTCATATGTGAGCATGAATATGGTCTTAGGAATACCGCCCACGCCTTTAGGCACTATACAGTCAAGGGCGTCTATCTGGTATGCGACTCTCGTGTTTTCAGTATGTTCGTCACTGTCAAAATCTATCTTCCTCGTCTCGGGGTCCATTGCTACGTTTTCGAGCACTGTGCCGAACCGAAGCGACGCGTTATAAATCTCGGGCTCTGTTTCGGGGTTAAGCTTGATTGCCTTCGCGTAGCACCCGCCCTCGAAATTAAACACCCCCCTGTCAAACCAGCCGTGCTCGTCGTCGCCGATCAGAGGCCTCTGAGGATCTGCGGATAGAGTGGTTTTCCCCGTTCCGGACAGACCGAAGAAAAGGGCAACGTCTCCCTGCCCGCCCACGTTTGCAGAGCAGTGCATCGGGAACACTCCCGCTTCAGGTAATAAGAAGTTAAGCGTCGAGAAAACGGATTTTTTAATCTCACCCGCGTACTCGGTGCCGCCTATTATGGCCATACGTTTTTCAAAGTTCAGGATTATGAATGTCTCAGACCTTGTGCCATCCATCTCGGGATCGGCCTTGACTCCGGGTGCGCAGAGAACTGTAAACTCTACCGAGTCATGGGGAAGGTCTTTCTCGTCAGGTCGCATGAACAGATTGTTTACAAAAATGTTATGCCATGCGTACTCGTTAATCACCCTTACTTTTTTCCGGTAATCAGGATGCGCGCAGACGTACAGATCTCTTACGAAGAGGTCTTTACCTTTGTAGTATTCGAGTATTTTCTTTTGTAGCTTGTCGAAGCTCTCAGGGCTGATCGGTTTATTTATAGCACCCCAGTGAATGTCCCCGTCCGTACCACCCTCCTGTACGATAAAACGGTCCGCCGGCGAGCGCCCGGTATGCATGCCTGTATAGGCTACGAGAGTACCGCCCTCTCCTATCCGGCCTTCGCCCCGTCTGATCATCTTTTCATAGAGCTCCGGGATGGAAAGGTTGTAATAAATGTTCTTTGGGTCTTCAATTCCGTGCTGTTGAGCCAGCTCACTTTGTGTTAACTTTGGCAACTTATGTACTACCTCCGAGTTCAAATGCTTATAGAACCTGTTTTGAAAAGCATAGAAGCCTATATAACAATCCGGGCAATTTCAAGACCCAGAGTCGTAGCAATTTAAATACGGGGCTAATGAGCAAGATATTTCCCGGACAAAATAATATTATATATATAATAGCTATATTACATATTCTATATTTGCCTGAAATTAACCCAGACAATACACGATGCGTCTAATATACCGAGATTTCGGGAAATTTTCATACCCATAGGTATTACGCCCGCAACAGCAAAGGCCTCGATTTTCATTTGACCCGAGCATTATTTTGTGATAAGATGTTAACCATCAAAGCTACCTAATATATCGGGAGATCAAGCAACATACATTGACGCCGGGTCACATAATATTGCTTTTCAAGAGTAAGGTAATATTTATACTTCAGTACTGGCTTAGGGGATGGAGGCGAGCGCTTCTGAGCGATGCCGGTAGGGGCCGCGAGCGAACGAGAGCAGGGTAAAATAAAACTGGGACAGAGGCAAGCGCTTCCGAGCGATGCCGGGGAGTTAATTTGGGTCAAACTAATTACATGCTTAAGGCAATAACTTTATGGGGACAGAGGCGAGCGCTTCTGAGCGATGCCGGGGAATTAATCAATAGACGGAGGCGAGCGCTTCTGAGCGATGCCGGAGCAGGAATAAATTTAGACCACAGTTTTTTCAAAGCTACTAAGGGGGGTTGGCAATGACAATGTTTAAAGTAGGTAAACAGGCTGTTTATCCAGCCCACGGCGTAGTGAAAGTTCAGGCTATCGAATCCAAAGAGATCTGCGGCACTAAAAAAGATTTCTATATACTTCAGGTTATTGACAGCGACGTTACGGTGATGGTGCCTACGGATAACGCAGAGGCTGTTGGGCTAAGGGCTGTAATAACCAAAAAAGATATCAATAGAATCTATAATATTCTCAAGAACAAAGACAAGAACGCCGGACACCAGAACGGACGTCAGAGCTGGAATAAACGCTACCGTGAATATTCGGACAAGCTCAAGAGCGGTGATATATTTGAAGTCGCAAATGTGCTGAAGGATATAAACATGCTGCAGAAGGGCAAAGACCTCTCCTTCGGCGAAAAGAGGATTATGGATTCAGCGCGGACGTTACTGACAAAAGAAATTTCCATAGCTAAGAATTTAGGTGAGGACTCGATTACAAAAGAGATAGATAAGCTTCTTAATTGAGCCCTTAGCTTTACTGAATTCCATAAAATGTTCCCACCCCTAAATTATGTCAAACGGCATTCTGGACATAGATACGGCATCGAGACTTAAAAGATTTTACTTCCGTACCCGCTCGAGTGTCAGAGGCCAGAAATCGGGCATTCACAAGAGCCTTTATAGGGGTATAAGCCCCGATTTCATGGAGTATAAGGAATATAACAGAGGGGATGAGCTCAAGCAGGTGGACTGGCGCCTGTACGGACGCCACGACAGGCTCTATGTAAAGAAGTACGAGGACGAAGTCAACCTGAGCTGGTGCATACTGTTGGACAAAAGCACCTCAATGGACTACGGGGACGAAGGCTCGAACAAGCTCGCTTTCTCAAAGAAACTCTCGGCCACTCTGGCGTATTTACTTTTGAAACAGGGCGATTCCGTAGGTTTAAGCTGCTACTCCGAGCTCGGTACGGAAATCATTCCCCCTAGGTCGGGCAACCCCTGTATTATACCTATTTTGGAGAAGCTGGAGAATCTTGTCCCTGAAGGCAAAACGGCGCTCAGCAAACCCCTCTTAGACGCGCTCGAAGTCTATAAATCGAGCGCAACATTCGTGCTAGTATCCGACTTTCTGATGGAACTTCGTGAGATAAGGGAATCTCTTCAGCTCCTCAGGGCTTCAAAGAAGGATATTACTCTATTTCACGTGCTTCACCCGGACGAGACCGACTTCGGATTTGAGGGCTCAGTGGAGTTTCTGGATATGGAATCTGACGCTAAAGTTATTGTCGATACCCAGAGCATGAGACATACTTATATGAAAAGGGTAAGAGAGTTTGTAGACGAGCTCAAGGGTATGTGCCATGAATTTGAATGCCGCTACGTCTTTTCTCGCTCCGACGTCTCAGTTGAAGAGCCCCTGATCGAAATAGCCGACAAATAGAGCAGACTATTGAATTTCTCTTTCCTAAGCCCGATTTTTCTAATAGGTATCGCCGCGGTTTCGCTACCGATAATCGCACACCTCATATCCCGGAAGAGCGGTTTCAGGAAACGCTTTCCCGCAATCAGGTTCCTGTTGGCTTCTCAAGGGGAAACGGCTACGCGCTCAAGGTTAAAAGACCTGATACTGCTGCTGCTACGCGCGCTCATAATAGTGCTTGTGGCGCTCCTTTTCGCTAAGCCTGCGATATTCTCATTTTCCAGAGCGGAAAGCTCAGAGCCCCGCTCTATTGCGCTTATTATTGACAACTCCTTCAGCATGGGCTTTGGTCAGAACTTCAAAAAGGCAAAAAAGGAGGCGGAGCATATCATCGACTCCACGCCCGACGGCAGCTTTTTCACTGCCCTGCCGCTCGTACCCAGGCGAGGGGAGGGAGCTATATCGGTTATTCAGGACAGGGATAGGGTTAAAAAGAGCTTAAAGAAAATACCCCTTTCTGAAACCTATACGGACAACGAGAGGAGGCTCGAGCAGGTATATTCCGCTTTAGAAAAGGCCCCCAATCAGGAGAAACAAGTCGTGCTGATTACGGACTTTCAGAAAAACGGCTGGAAGAGAGGAAACTTTACGAGGAAATGGCTCACGTTGATTGATGTATCGGAAACGCAAGCGCCCGGGAACCGCGCAGTCACAGATGTGGACAGCCGATACGCAAAGGAATCAATTAAGGTTAAGGTCAGGGCGTCCAATTTCTCGGATACCGAATCGACTGGCCTACTCATGAATACAGAACTGTCGGGAGAAGAAATTAAAGCATACATAGATATAGCGCCCGGGGATTTTACAACAGAGGAATTTATATTCCCCAGCACCCGAACAAACGAAGGACCCGAGGCGTCCGGCAGCGCAACGATACCCGAAGACGAGCTCAAGATAGACGACACGCGGCACTTTGTACTTTCGCGCTCGGGCGGGCTGAACGTACTCATCGTGGACGGCGACCCGAGAGAGGACTCAAGATTAAGCGAGTCTTACTATCTGGCTAGCGCGGCGGAAACCGCCTCAGAGCTACTTCGCTCGAGAATCAGGATCAAGGATAACAAGAGCTTTCTGGATGAAGAGCTCTCGGCATACGACCTGATCTTCCTTACGAACGTGGGAGATATAACGCCCGGAAAAGCTGCGGAGCTTCAAGAGTATCTAGAACGTGGCGGTACAGCAGTAATTTTCCCTGGTGACAGAGTAAGGGCAGGGAATTATAACGCGCTACTGGGAAATATACTGCCCGGCGAGCTGGGCGCTCAGGCTCAAGCGGATTCCACGCTCGTTTCAGGAGAGACCGGTATGTTTTCAGAGGAGCTATTTCAGAAAATAGGCCAGGTCAGAGTGAACCGGTCCTTTACTTTAATACCGGCAGAGGGTGCAGTAACAGTGCTCAAGCTCTCTGACGAAACACCCTTTTTAGCTTATAGGAGTCACGGAGAGGGAAACGTATTCCTCTTTACCTCGACGGCCGACACGTCCTGGAGCAATTTTGCCATCACTCCGGTGTTTGCCCCTTTAATTAAGGAGTTTCTCGATTTTGAGAGCCTCTCCAATACCAAGTGCAGAAATTATATAGTGGGCGATAGCGTAACAATCGACCGATCTTCCGGAGCTTCTTCAATTGAAGTCGAAGACCCTTCAGGAGAGATTGTTAAGATCGATCCGAAAGAGCCTGTTTTCCCAAACACCGGCCGTATAGGCCTCTACAAGGTTCTGATAGACGGCGAAGAAACATATGAGTTCTCAGTCAACCTGGACCCTCTGGAGTCGAATCTTGAAAAGTCGAGCGCCTTACAGGCAGAGTCTCTGCCAGAGAGCAAGCTTGGGCTCGTCAAGATTTTCAAGGAACTCTGGAGGTATTTCCTCTGGGGGGTCGCTGCGCTCTTTATTTCCGAGTCTGTGGCAAGAGCGCTTTTCTCTTAAACCTGTAAAATAAATATAAGGCTAATCAACAAGACTGACCCCGTCGTAGTTATCCGGAAGAGGGTGCCCCATAAGCTCTAGAATTGTAGGATAGATATCCACAGACCTGACGTTATCTTTCTTAAGCTTACAGTTTATAACTAGGGGCATGATCATATGATCTCTGTGAAGCGAGCCGTGTGAGGAGCGGTGCTCGGGGTTTTCGTCCGTGGCCCTTAGGTCATATCCTGAAGCTGCGCTAAGTACCAGATCACCGGTCCTCGGAGACTCCATTATCTGTACCAGCTGCTCAATAGCATCCGGGTAATCGGTACCGTACGTCCGGTCGAGAGCTTGCTCCGAGGTCATTGTGCCGGGCACGCTGTTATACCCGAACGGGTCTCCATTTAACTTCTTGTAATTCATGAGCCCCTCTTCGTCAAGCCAGGCAAGCGCTTCTCCCCTCCTGCTTTTGATCCTGGTGCGTCCCTCCCTGTCCACGCCGGCCAATATATCGATCTCAGGCCTCTCCAGCAGTCTCCCGATAAGCGTGCCCAACTCCTCAAAGGCAGACCTTCTGCCCCACCCCTCTGGGCTCTTCACGTAGAGGTTACTCATAGCATTTCCTGAGACCATGCAGGCCGAATCGGCATCGGCAAAGTGTTTCAGGACATTTGTATACCCGAGCGTCTTATAGCCTGATTTCCTCATAAACCCTATAGTATCGAAGTGTGAATGCGACTGGCTGAGACCGTGATCACTTGCCAGGACAAAGAGCGTCTCATCGAGCCTGCCCTCGTTCTCGAGGAACTTTGCAGCGGCGCCTACGGTCTCATCGATCATTTTATAAGACCCGAGCGTCATCCTATGAAACGGGTGTCTGACATGAGAATAGGTATCTATACCCAGAAACACTGCATATACGTACTCCGGAAACTCTTTCAAAGACCGGAGTAATATCTTTCTGGCTACCTGATCGACCTCGTCTGTTTTTTCTGTAAAATGGCTTTTCATCTTATAGTAGAGCTTTGAAAACCGGGTCCTATCGTTTCTGAATTTCACGCCGCGGGAGAGCTCGTTTAGAATATTCACGCTCCTTGGGAAAATCTCAAAAACACTTTTGTTGTCCCTTGTGACATCACTGTTCATAAAATAGGTCTCAAGCCCTATGTAGCTCCTGAACCTCTCGAATGAAAGGAGCTTTGACTTGTCTGAGTACTTATACCTGTCAAACCATCTTATCCCCGGAAGGTTGCACCTGCCGGGATACCTGCCCAGAATGTAAGGTGTATAAGCAGGACCGGTGGTTGAGGGGAATACCGATACAGCTTCTCTGTAAGAGCCTTTTTCCACTATGTACTTGGATATATTGGGCAGATCGCCCCGGTCGAGAAGCATTGAGAATACGTCGGCCCTGGCCCCGTCGGCCATAAAGAAAATACAGCTTTTATATTGAGACATATTGTGTGTTCACCCTCGCAGTATTATATATGGACTATCAGTCCCTGAAATATTTTTCGTATATTTCTCTTATTTTAGAGGTTTTGGATTCGTATTTTTGCCTGAGCTCATCTGCCGAGGTACCCATATCGAGCTCAGCGGCAAGCTTTTGAAAATCACTCTCATAAAGCTCGTTAATAGAACGGTCGTGGAGGAGCCTGAGCAGATTCTCCAATTTCTTTAAAAAGAATAAACCCTCCTTAAGTATAAGATACTCTTTTTTCAGGATTATTTTATTTTCTTTAAGAGCTTCGAGCGCCTGAGCTGTGTTCCTTGCCCGAAGCTCCCTGTGCTCACTTCCGTGACGCAGCTGAAGCATCTGTACCAAAAACTCGATGTCCACAATGCCGCCCCTACCTGTTTTAATATTAACCTTCTTTCGAGTCTCCCGTGCAAGCTCGTGCTCCATCCGCCCCCTGAGCCTGTAGATCTCTTTACTGAACCCGGGATCAATGGGCTCTGTGTATACGAAGCGCTCGACCTGGTCCATCACCTTTTTACCCAGCCCCTTATCCCCTGCAGACACCTTGGCCCTGATCAGAGCCTGCCTTTCCCACACAAGGGCGCCATTCTCATGATAACTCTTAAAAGAGTCAAACGACGTTACGAGGGCGCCCGAGCGGCCGGAGGGTCTGAGACCCATATCGATCTTATATGCATATCCGGCGCCGGTCGGAACAGAAAGCACAGAGATCGCCTTCTGACCGAACTTCGAATAAAGCCCGTGGTCCTTACCCTCATAAATGAACATAATATCAAGGTCCGAGTTATAGCTCATCTCTCCGCCCCCGAGCTTGCCAAGCCCGAGCACCAGCATTTTCGGTCGGGATCTTTTTTTCCGTACTGAGCCCGGCAGTTCTTCCCAGGCAAGGCAAAGCCCGGCTTCGAGCACCGCCTCGGCAGTCATAGAGAGATAACCTCCGACGTAAAATGGATCGACCTCACCGTTTAGATCCCTGAGACATATCTTGAGCGTCTCGGCGTGTTTGAAATTTCTGAGCGCGTCGAGCTTAGTCTCATAATCCTTCTCACCTGAAAGCATCTCCCAAAGCTGCTCCAGCATCTGCTCCTTTGACCCGTACTCTGTTCGCACGTCCTTTAATGTGAGTGCGTCCAGATACTCGGGGTGGCGGATCAGAAACCCCGAGAGGTAACCGCTCGTGGAAAAGAGCTTTGCGAGTAGCTCTATAATGTCAGGGTTTTCGGACAGCACCGCGTAGATAGATGTGCGTAACCCTACCGTGGATATAAACCGCTCTACGTTTAAAAGCGCAGCGTCAGGGTCAGGGGATTTTAATATCCCGCCCAGAAAAGCGGGCACAACTCTCTTCATCGCCAGCCTGCCCTCTTCAGTCAACCCTCCTTTTCTAGGGTCGAGGAGCGTAGAGAATAGCTCTATCGCAGTGTCCGGGCGCCTGAACCCGAGCTTTCCGAGGTTCTCCAACATCTCTTCCTCGGAAATATTTCCCGCGGTCAGAAAATCTGCGACTTCCCAGAACTCCTTCCCCGCCTGCTGCGTTTTCCGGGACGGTTCATGAAACAGCATCCCATAAATCCCTGAGACTGAGTCTGTATGCTCTTTATAGTTTTTCTCGAACTCTTTTTGGTCCCTAAACCCCAAGCGGAGCGCAAGCCTTTTTATATCGTCCGAGTTTGTCGGAATCTTGTGAGTCTGTCTTTCTTCAACCAGTTGTATATAGTGCTCGACTTTCCTCAGAAATATATATGACGAGCTGAGCTTGCCGTGTACTTCATTGTCAATAATATTAGTGCTCCTGAGTCTACTTAGAGTCTCAAGCGTATTCCTGCCTCTTATCTCCTTTATCTCCCCGCCGTTTACGAGCTGAAGTGCCTGTACGAAGAACTCGATCTCCCTGATCCCTCCCCTACCCAGCTTTACGTCCCGCTTCTTTTGCAAACGGTCGAGCTTGGTCTTCATGTCCTTTAAATTTTCAATCGAAGCGTAGTCGAGGTATTTTTTATATACGAAAGGCTCGATCTCGCGTATAAATTCCTCACCGAGCGCCGTATCCCCAGCAACGGGCCGGGCTTTTATCATCGCGGCCCTTTCCCATGTATCCCCCCAGTAAAAGTAATGCTCAAGCGCGCCTTCAATAGTTACGGCTACTGTGCTCTTACCGCCTCCGGGCCTGAGCCCGAGGTCGACTCTGTAGAGGAATCCGTCCTCCGTAACAGCGCTTAGCGATTTGGTTATGTTCTCGGCAAGCTTGAAAAAAGGCTCGGGGTCTTTTATGTCCCGATAGAGATAAATCAGGTCGATGTCCGAGCTCAGGTTTAGCTCCCTACCACCGAGCTTACCCATGCCAAGCACTACGAACTCACCGTGGTTCTGTATTTGAAGCTCATTTCTGTAATAAGTGACGGTGGACCCTAAAACGGCGCAAGCCAGGTCTGAGAGCTCTTCCATTATCCCGGGGAAGCTCTCGAAGCCCATGAGATCGCGGTATAAAATCCTGCTAAGCTCTCTGTATTTATACGCCCTGAGTGATGACCTGAGCTCGCCTGCCGAAGCGGACGCAGCTGCAATATTCTGCGCTTCCCGCGTATAAACGGATGGGGGCTTCTTTTTCTTTACCTGGGCTGTTTGCGACAAATAATCAAGTATTTTGGGATACTTAAGGAGAACTCTTGTAAGAAAGCAGCTGTTTGATGAAAGAATCTCCAGTATATCTTTTTTAGATTTTGAGATCCTCTTATGCTGCTCTTTATAGCGAAGAACGGTGGTCCGGGCATTGTCCGGATCGGGTAAAACTCTACTCAACGTTTATTTTCCTGCTTCTCTTTGATTTATTCGCTTTGGATCGCGCTCCTTTTCTGGCTCTATATTCCTCTTCAGCCTTCTTGGCCATATCAAAACCCTTCGAGATAACATTAAACGGAAGCTCGCGCAGAAACTTACGGCCCTGCTCTTCTTGCAGGAGGTTCTTAACTCCCTTAATAGCAAACCCGGCTCCGACGAACAGCTCCGCGGCGCTCATTATTAGATGCTCTCCGGCTTTCTCGAGATCCGCCAGGTCGATTCCTTTTTCCCTGTCATTAGATTCCGGACCCCGGGCACCGCTTTTTCTACCGCTACCTGTCCCACCAGCTCCCGTAGCCCTGCGTTGTCTTTTTTCAGGCATCCGACCGCCTCACTATTGGATTTTAGCTCTAAAATCTAAAACAACTCATTTCTCACGCTAGATTGTACCATAAAATACAGGGGGATGATTTGTGATTGTAGAGAATGAGCGAAGTGCGGGCTCAGAATAAACCGCCCGTGCTAAGCTCGTAGAAGTACGAGCGGTTTTACTCAGCTAAAATTATATGGGTCCACATCGAGCGACACCTTCACAGGCCCCGTGACTTCGGATATAAGCGCTATCAGCTTCTTTGAAAATCCGTGGATCACACCCGAGGATCCCGATTTAATAAGCATCTGAAAACGGTAGCGGTTACTCATCTTGCTTATCGGACAAGGGGAAGGGCCCAGGATCTCGATTGCTCCCGCCGACAGCTTGGACGCAAGCTTCCGGGCTATATCACCCGACTGATCGGCGACTCGTTTGGTCTCAAGCTCTTTAATACCAGAGAATCTGACATTCACGAGTCTTGAAAAAGGCGGGTAGCCAAGCTCTTCTCTGAGCTTTATTTCTTCTCCGAGATACCCCTCGCTGTCCTGTTTTACCGCATGCGTTATACTCGGGTGTCCGGGGTTGAACGTTTGCACTATTACGCGCCCGGGGTCGCTCCCGCGCCCGGCCCTTCCCGCCACCTGCGTTACGAGCTGAAAAGTCCTCTCGCCAGAGCGGAAGTCCGGCACGCCGAGTGATATATCGGCAGATATCACTCCCACGAGCGTCACACCAGCAAGGTCGTGCCCCTTTGCTACCATCTGTGTGCCTATGAGCACGTCCACTTCTCCCCTTTCCAGTCTCTCGTAAAGCCCTAGAAGCTTGGTCTTGCCTGCGACGGAGTCCCTGTCCATTCTGGCAAGCGCCGCGCCGGGGAGCATCGCCCGGAGCTCCTCTTCCACCTTCTGGGTTCCAATTCCCAACCCCCTCAGGTCTGCTCCGCACTCCCCGCACTCGGGCTTCATTTTTTCCGACAATCCGCACAGGTGACACTTTACCGAGTCCTCCCGCGCATGGTATGTTAGGGTCACAGAGCAGTTCGGGCACTTGAGCGTATCGCCGCATGAAGGGCATATAATCAGGGTAGAGAACCCCCTTCGGTTCAAGAACAGTATCGTTTGCCTCTTATCCCTGAAGTTCTTTTGAATCGCTGTCTTTAGGCTGGAAGAGAATACCAATGCGTCTTCAAACTTCATATCCACAACCGAGACCTCGGGCAGAGGCTTATCCAGCACTCTGAGAGGAAGCCTCAGATAGCCGAATTTGTGCTTAACCGCGTTATGGTAAGACTCAAGAGACGGGGTTGCCGAGCCCAAAAGCACTACCGACCCCGTCATCTTTCCAAGCACCAGGGCGAGGTCTCTTGCGTTATATGAGGGTGCCTCTTCCTGCTTATAAGTGGTCTCGTGCTCCTCGTCGACAACGATTATACCTGTATTATTAAAAGGGGCGAATATGGCGGAGCGAGCGCCGATCACTACATCCACCTCGCCCCTGCTCGCCATACGCCATGCGTCGAACCTCTCGCCGTCTGAAAGCGCGCTGTGTATAACGGCGACCCTCCGTCCGAACCTTGCCCTGAACCGCTTCACAAGCTGTGGAGTGAGCGATATCTCGGGCACCAGCACCAGGGCCTTTTTACCGGCCTCTATCACCTCTGCAATCGCTCTCAGATATACCTCGGTCTTCCCGCTCCCCGTGACGCCGTGGAGCAAAAAAGGAGAGTATCTACCTTTGGACACCGCCTCGGTAATTTTCTTTAACGAGGCCCTCTGGTCGGGGCTGAGCTCGTGTGGGGTGTCTCGCTCGATCGGGGTACCGGCGAAGGGGTCCCTGGCGACCTCTTCGAGCTCTATCGCTATAAACTCCTTTTCCTCGAGCCATCGTATGTGAGCGCCCACATTGCCGAATATATCTTTTAGGTCCTCAAGCGGCACTCTTTCGTGGGTGAGCACGAATTCGAGTATATCGGTTTTAGCATGTTTTCTTGCCAGTATAGGGCTCATTAATGATGCCCCTTTTTTGGCCGTGATTACTTTCCTGGTCTTGATCTTGGGGTCCGAGCGCAGTTCATAATCAAATGTAATCAACCCCCTTCTTCTGAGTGAATTAAGGAGCTCGTTAGAGGTGTTCTGAATTAGCCCCAGGAGTTTTTGGGAAGTGATCTCGCCCGAGTTTTCTATGGTATTAAGTACGAGCCTCTCGTGATCGGTAAGGCGGTCCTGAGTGCGCGCTGAGACGCCTTCTCGGGTAAGCTTAATCTTTCTTTTGACACTTACGCCCAGCCCGCCCGGGTGTGCGGCCTTAAGCACGATTCCAAGGGACGTAATGTAGTAATCCGCGATCCATTTAAGGAACTCGAGCCTTTGCTTGTTAAATAAAGGCTCTTCGTCTAAAACGTCCAGTATGTCCCGAAGCTTAAACTCCGGAGGCGCGTCGCCGAAACCCACTATGAAGCCGATAAGGCGTCTGTTCCTGAAGGGCACGAGGACGCGTTTCCCCAACGCCGCGCCTTCTTTAAGACGCTCAGGCACTTTATACGTATAGTATTCCTCTCCGGGTATGGGGACCGCTACATGGGCGTAATCACTCATAGGGTCTTGAGTCTAATGGTTTTTCAATAGCGGTTCAATAGGGCTGAGCACCCAAGGAGGCTTTTAAAGAGAACTATTCCTTTAATACCGGGAATAAAGCGGTATCAGGGCACGTGCTTTATTGAATCTATGAATGCCTGCACGGGGTTGTCCGCGCCTTTATAGCGGTCTTTAAATGAGCCGCCTTCGAGCTTTAGCACCCCCGAGGGGCATACGGCGCTGCAAACCCCGCAGCCTACACAAGAAGCACGAATTATATTGAGACCTTTCTGGGCGTAGGAGCGCACGTCGATTCCCATCTCGCAGTACGTAGAGCAGTTGCCGCACGACATACACTGCCCGCCGTTTGTGGTTATTCTGAATCTTGAGAAATAGCGCTGGAATATGCCAAGTGTCGCCGCCAGAGGACAACCGAAGCGGCACCACACGCGGCTGCCCATAAGCGGATAGAACCCGACGCCTACGACTCCTGAGAAAATTGCGCCTATAAAAAACCCGTACCACTTTGCGGCTCCGCCAGAGAACTCGCCCAGCACCTTCCCCTGAGTTAGGGAATTAATCCAGAGCGCGGCTGTAACTATTACGATCAGCACGAGTACGCTATGGATCATCCAGCGCTCGATCCTCCATGCTTTGACCGACTTGTCCGAGAGCTGCCTCCAGGGGTCTCCGAAGGTCTCCGCAAGCCCCCCGCAACCGCAGACCCATGAGCAGTACCACCTCTTGCCGAAGAAATACGTGAGCACGGGCACGGCAACAAACGACATCACCAGACCCCAGAATATAAAGAACACACCTAGCCCCCCGGGGCTACTGGCCAGATAGCTCACGGTGCCCGGGAAAAGATAGTCGTACTTAAGCGGCCAGAAATACGAGAAATAAAATTCTGGCTGATTAAAGAGCTTGAGGACGTTTGGGATTATGAAAGCAAACCCGAGCTGAAAGAACATAACCGATAAAGTCCTTATCTGCTGGTACGGATTCCCGCGGTAGCGCATTAGCATACGGATTCCGAAAACGAGCACGGCTAGGGTATATATGAACCCGTAAAGAAACCAGCGCGTAGCAGGGGCGCCGGATATAGCGTATGAATACGGGTCGAGGAGCTTTATTCCACCTTCAAGGTATTGGGGCCACCAGTAAAGCACTATGTAAAACCCGGTCATTAGTACGCCGGCTATCCATCCGAGGCTCCCCCTGGACGAGATGCTCCTGTAAAAACTGCCGTCGTTCTTTATGCCGGGCACGGTGTTTTTATAGCTCAACCAAAAATACAGTACACCGCCGAAGACTATTGGGGCGAACGCCAGAATAAACCCGAGCCACGTGCCCCTGAGAGGCGTATTGAACAAGAGCACTATGAATATCAGGACCCCGAGCCCAACAAGTGAGAGTGAGATTTTCTCCCATACGTCGAGCCTGCGCTCCTCAGCTTTCGGAGGCTCTGGGAAACCTAGCTTCTCCTCGTCGTAATCGTAGTCAAGTGTCCTTGTGTCGATCATGAGCGCTGCTCCTTTAAACTCCCTACAATTTCGCTTTCATATCTTCCAAAGAACTCGGGATCGAAATTTGCTTCCTTAAGGTTATCCAGCACATAGCCCACCGAGTGCTTATCTCTAATCCAGGCCTCGCACACACGGTGCCGGTACCGGAGCCCCATAACGTTAACGCCCAATATAGTATTACCATCGTGCACCAGGCGAAGAGCATGCTTTTTGTTTGCGTGCTCCCAATATAAGTTTTGCTCTCCCTGAATATCCAGGGTGCCTTGAGCGTTATTTACCGCGCCGTACGTCTGATATTCCAGGTTTACGAACTTTGCGGAGTTATACCATACTCCGGGCTCGTACGTAGTATCGAGTCCGGATATCGATTCCCCCGCCGCCCTCCCCTGCATCTTCCCCGTATACCAGACCTGCTGTATTAGGTTTCTCCCTTCTCCCGGTGTTACAATTTCGGCACAGTCCCCGGCCGAGTATACGTCTTCCACCCCGGTCCGGAATCCACGGTCGACAAGCACCCCTCTCCCTGTAGGGATTTCATGATCCCTGACCAGGTCGATGTTCGGACTTACTCCCGCGGTAAGCCCAACTATACCGCAGTCTATAAGCTCACCAGTGCTTGTTCCAACCCCGCGCACAACCCCCGAGCGGTCTCCGAGTATTTCCTTAAGCTCGGTTTGCAGCCTTAGCTCCATTCCTTCCCTTTCAATCACGCCGTTTATCAAAGCCGATTCCTGTGCGGGAAGCACATTGTCCCAGTATGAGTTTTCTCTCACTATAAACGTCATGTGAATTCCCCTTGAATGGAGCATCTCGCCAAGCTCTATCCCAATGAGCCCGCCACCCACTATTACGGCGTTCTTTAAACCTTCTGAATTCTGATACAGCTCCCTCAGGTCCATAAGGTCATATAACCCCTGCACTCCCTTTAAGTCCTGCCCCGGCCAACCGAATTTATTGGACTTTGACCCTGTCGCGATCAGGAGCTTATCGTAGTAAACAGGATCGCCCCAATGCATAATAAGCCTTTTGGCGCCGCTGTCTATTTCAGTCACCCAGTCCCTTAAGAGCCCGATATCGTTTCTCTCCCAGAAACTGTTTTCATAGGGCTTTGCCTCGCGGTAGCGCATATGCCCCATATATATGTACATTAGTGAGGGACGGGAATAGTGAAAATCGCTCTCGCCCGAAATCATAGTAATTCTCCAATCCGGCTTTAGCTGTCTTATACGGACCGCAGCCGAAACCCCTGTAACTCCATTACCAATTATTACAACATGCATATTTATATACGATCTCCTAGGGATTCGTAATTATTCGATGTAATTACAATCAAAAAGTTGCATAAAAAATAAGATGAATCATTCCTCTCCATGCTCAATCTGCGCTGCTCTACTTTCCGTTTTTTTAATACCCTGCATGCAGGCGTAATCGATTTCCCCCCCGAATAAACAGCCCTGATTATCAAACTATGGCAATTCGCCCCTACAATCAACCGGATAATATTGACAAGCGGGTCCGCACCAAATATGCTTTAGCTAATATGAATGCGGACACCTTGTTGAGGTGAAAATGGGAAGGTTGGACAGACACCTAAATAAAGCAGATGACTTTAAAGAAGCCGGGCGGTTCGAGGAAGCTCTGAGAGAGCTTGCTCAGGCAAAAAAAATAGCCCCCGAGGACCCGGACGTTTATATTTCATTCGCTCTCACATACGACGCTATGGAAGAGTTTAAAAGCTCTATCTGCTATTTCAGAAAAGCGCTTGAGCTAAATTCCCGCGACGCGTATATTTGGACTCAGTTCGGGATCACACTATCTAGAATTGGCAGACACCCAGAATCCCTAAAGTGCTTTGACGTAGCACTGGAGATAGACCCTGGCTATGCGGTTGCGACATGGCACAAAGCGGTCGCCTACAGGACTATCGGGCTATACGAGGAAGCTCTGAAAAATTTCGAGGAGTGCCTGCACAGTGATTGTGAGCAGGATTATATAAAGGGCGAAATATACTATCAGATAGGCCTCTGCTATTTCGATATGGGCTGGACGAGGGAAGCTCTTTTAGAGTTCAGGAAGCAGGTTGACGTATGCCCAGAGGACACATGGGCGCACCTTTCAATCGGGAACTGCTACTTCGACCTTGGCTGGATAGATGAGTCTTCGGCCAAGTTCAGGGAAGTAATAACAATTGCTCCGGAATTTATACCCGCCTACAATGCGCTTGCGCTTGCGCTCGCCGAGAAGGGATGGTACGACGAAGCTTTAGAAGTACTCAGAGCAGCCCTTCAGATATCACCCGAAGATGAGTCCGTAATGGATAACATGGACTATATTCAGTCTCTTAAAGAGGACGACGACGGTCCCAAGGGCATAATTCTCCTGAGCATTATACTTCTTAAATTACTAAAGAGAGGGGAAGCTCCGGAAGAGTCCGCTTAGTTTTCTATTCTGGTCTCTCATCAATCACCGATTTTTTTGTATACTCCCTGCCGTAACTGGTTAGCTTAAGCATTCCGGTGTTCTGAACAAGTATCCCTCAGTTCACTGTATAATTTATCACTCTACTCGCGAAATCTTGTGTCCAACAGAGGTTCTCTTCCTGGTGCACGCACTGTGATTCGCGTTCCTCATCTTGAGTCTCCTCGTGATTTAAGAGGCGTATCGCCAACATCTTTCCGGCAAATTTCCACTTCTGCCGTGAGCGTCTCTTGGCAATTGCGATAATTCCCCTATAAGGAGCAAACAGGAATACTACCAAAAATACCAGTCCCGCCATGGTAGCCATAGAGCCCGCTATGTTGGCGTCAAGGAGGATGATCGCGAGCCAGAAACCGCTTATCACGCTCATCACACCTATAATTGCGCTAAGCACAATCATATAAGAGAGCTTATCCGTTAAGAGATAAGCTGCAGCCGGCGGCGTTACCATTAGTGCCACTGTAAGCTTCCCCATTAAGTAGACAGTTTTAAAGTAGAACTTTTGGCTGTTTGAGCCTCACCCAAAAGCTGTACCGGGTAAATTAGAGATTTCAGGCTTTTTCAAGTGCTTCTTCACATACTCCTCAGGCGTCATGCTATCCAGCGCGGAATGTGGTCTGAGCTCGTTGTAATCTCTCCTCCAAGTCACTATCTTCCCCTTTGGGTAGTGAAGTAAAAAAAAACGAGCGGGTG